>Ga0265297_10003020_pt1 | contig 31791 bp, 35 predicted proteins | sample Munlanlwell13791_FD_192502 | JGI IMG/M metagenome (GOLD analysis project Ga0265297, IMG submission 192502) | Leachate microbial communities from a municipal landfill in Southern Ontario, Canada - Leachate well 137-91 | ecosystem: Engineered > Solid waste > Landfill > Unclassified | place...
AGCGAGATGAGATCGTTTCCCGCCGACCGCCTATGGACAATCCCCGCCTTTATCACCAACTGTCGTTCTGGTGGACAAAAGCCACCAAATAACGACGAGGTAATAAGAAGACTTATGGGCTTCATTATCTCGCTGGACGAGGGTAAGGTTAATCCAGCGGCTCTGCGCGAGATTGCAGAAACGCTAGAACAGCGAGGCGTCAAACCAATCGCTCCACAAGAATTATTGGAGGTGCTCTAAGAAGGTTAAGAAAATCTGTCACTAGCCTGAAGGCTCTTGACAGATTTTTTATTAAGTGCTACAATATCTCATCGAGCACATTAAATCTGAGAAAATAAAACAGGGAGGAAAAGGAATTGAAAACAAGGACCAGGACCAAAGAGAGGCGAGCCTTCCAAACCGCCGTTAGGAACGGCGATATAGAGGCGCTTTCCGGCGGAGTTGAAAAAAACCGTCGGACCAAGAGGGGTCGGCAGGAAGAGACCCCGCGCACCCCGGAACCCCAGGAAGCCCCGGAACCCCAGGCACCGGTAGCAGTGCTGCCGGCGATATTACAGGCGGCACAGCCGCCGGAAGAAAAAGGAGTTGAGATGAAAACCACAACCGCAGTAATGGCCCAGGCAACCCAGGCCCGCCAGGAATTCAAGCCCTGCCCGTTGTGTGGCTATGCCATAGCCACACAGAACAAGACCAAGGAAGGCGGGGTTAAAAAATACCTCGTCTGCAAGGCGTGCAACGACAAGTTCATGGCCTACGTCCGGGAGATAGCCGTAAAATTCCTGGAAAACCCGGCAACCGTGACGATGTCGAAGATCGAGTGGGTTCTTTCCCAGCTCGATCTTGAACGCTTTGAGAAGGAGCTCGAGGCGGCCCGGAACGATCGCGATAATATCCAGGCAAAAATCGACGAAGAAGTCCATAGGGAAACCGGCGGCAAATCATTGCCCCGGGAAGTGTTCGTCGAAGTCCGGAACAAGGTTGGCGGAAAAGTTCGGAATGAAAATTACTTCACGATCCGCCACTTGAACGGACGACTCCAGGCAGCCAAGGCACTCAAGGCGGAGCTCGAGAAACTGATCGCCGACAAAGCCGCCGAAGCCACCGCCGACACCGCCGTACCCGTCACCTCCTAACCCCATTCCCCTCCCAACCAGAAAAAAGGCCCCGATCACACCAAGTGGTCAGGGCCTTTTACATTAATTGAACTATTGGATTGGAATTGTGGGACTTGTGGGACTTCGTAAGTCCCACAATGGTTAATTACTACTCTAAAACAAACCTCTGCATAGATTCGGTATTCTTTTCGTAATATCTTAACCAGCTCGTAAAAAATTCTCGGTATTCTTCCGAACTTTTAAAAAACCTGGGCATGAAATCATCATCTATCAACGAAGGGAAGTTCTTAATCCCCCACCAATCTAAGTGGCTCGACCACCGATAATCTTTTTCCAAAAAATTTAAAGCGCTTTGGATTTCCGAGCTGCTCAAACCTTTTTCTTTCCAATCTGGTTTCCATAAATCTAAAGGGTTAGCGTGAATATAGCAAATAAGCTGGATGGCCTGCGTATCGTCATCCACCAGAACCTTTTTATACCTTCCCTGAAACAACGTCCCGTTTCTTTTATATTTCGTGTTAAAAAAATTAGCGAACCCTCCGCCAAATTTCTTATGAAATCTCGTGAGGCCATCGTCGATAACTTGGTTTAAAAAGAAATGATAATGATTAGGCATTAAACACCACGCTCCCATACTCACCAACAAATCTCTTGGTTTCTCTAAGTTGAAGGGTTTCGCAAACCCCTCAATGCGGCGGCTTAGGTTTATGTTTATATTTTTGTCATTAAATTCATAAATATCGTGTACTCCACGAATATAATCGGCATCTTCTAAAAATATCTTTCTTTTCTCAACACCACGATTATATGTATGATAAAACTCCATTCATTTATTATATCGAAAATTGAGGGGTTTCGTAAACCCCTCAATAAGAGATTTGAATTAGAGAATTGACGTGATATAATCAATTTATGAAAAGCTTGCTAAAAAACTTTATTTTTATTTTACTTATTTTCGTGATTGTCTCGGGAGTTTTCACTGTGTTTTCCCAGACAACGCAAAACTCCAAAGAAGTGCCCCTGACCGAAGTGGTTAAAAACATCAATCAGGGCAATGTTAAAAAAATCGCGGTAGTTGGCAATAATATCACCGTAACTTTCCAGGACGGCAGCCAGGCCACATCCAAAAAAGAAACCGAGGCCGCGCTTTCTGAGTCTTTAGCAAATTACGGAGTCAGCCAAGATGCTTTGAAAGGGGTGGAGGTTGAATTAAAGGAAGAAGGCGGCCTGCTCTCATGGCTAGGGCCTATTTCTATTTTTGTACTCCCCCTGTTAATCTTTATTGTTTTCTTTTTCATGATTTTCCGCCAAGCTAAAGTCGGCACCAGCCAGGCTTTTGATTTTTCCAGGGCCAAAGCCAGGCTCTTTGGCGCAGAGGGCCATCCAAGCGAAAGAATCACCTTCAAGGATGTCGCCGGTTTAACCGAAGCCAAGGAAGAATTGAAAGAAATCGTTGAATTTCTGAAATTTCCCAAAAAGTTTTTGAATATGGGGGCCAGAATCCCCCGCGGCGTGCTTTTAATGGGTCCGCCCGGCACAGGTAAAACATTATTAGCCAGAGCCGTGGCCGGAGAAGCTCACGTCCCCTTCTTTCATATTTCCGGCTCTGAATTCGTGGAAATGTTCGTGGGTGTGGGAGCAGCGCGCACGAGAGATCTTTTCAACACGGCTAAAAAAGCTGCGCCCTCTATTATTTTTATTGATGAATTGGATGCGGTCGGCAGACATCGGGGCGCGGGACTTGGAGGCGGACACGACGAAAGAGAACAAACACTAAACCAGATACTCACTGAAATGGACGGTTTTGAAAGAGATACTAATGTTATTGTCACTGCCGCAACCAACCGGCCCGATGTGCTGGATCCGGCGCTTTTAAGGCCAGGCAGATTTGATCGGAGAGTTGTTTTGGATTTGCCCGATATCAACGACCGCGAAGCTGTTCTTAAAATTCACGCCAAAGGAAAGCCTTTAGCGTTAAATGTTAATGTGCGGGAGATTGCCGAAAGAACTCCGGGGTTTTCCGGAGCTGATTTGGCAAACCTGATGAATGAGGCCGCAATTCTTGCGGCCCGGCGCAACAAACAGCAGATTTCCCAGGAAGAACTTTTGGAATCGATCGATAAGGTGCTTTTGGGGCCGGAAAGAAGAAGCCATGTTTTATCCAAAGACGAAAAACTGATCGCCGCCTATCACGAGGCGGGCCATGCGCTGGTGGCCAGCTCTCTCCCCCACGCCGAACCGGTCCGCAAGATTTCCATTATTGCCCGAGGCCGGGCAGCGGGCTATACCTTAAAACTGCCAGCGGAAGAAAAACATTTAAAAACCAAAAGCGATTTTGTGGCCGACTTAGCCATGTTCTTGGGAGGATACTGCGCCGAAGAATTGGTGTTCGGCGAAATTACGACGGGAGCTTCCAATGATTTGGAAAAAGCTTCGGAACTTGCCAGAAGCCTGGTAAAAGAGTATGGTATGTCAGAAAGAATGGGGCCGATTGCTTTCGGAGAAAAAGAAGAACTGGTGTTTTTGGGCAAAGACATCGGCGAACAAAGAAATTATTCAGAAAAAATAGCCACGGAAATTGACGAAGAGGTTTCACGCTTCATGAAAGAAGCGAGGAATACTGCCAGGGCTATGCTTAAGAAAAAAAGAGGATTACTGAACAAAATTGCCACGACATTGGTCGAGAAAGAAACCATCGAGAGAGAAGAATATGAGGCATTGATTAAGGGCGGAAAAAGTATCAAACCCGCCCCCGCTAAGACCACGACGGGTAAAATAAAAAAATTTAAAGTCAGAGAGATAAAATAGGAAGCGCGTGTAGCTCAGTGGTAGAGCACAGCTCTTATAAAGCTGGGGTCGAAGGTCCGATCCCTTCCACGCGCACTTAATCATGACAACAAAATTCAAAAAAGTTACCATGCCGATTTTTGCCGGATTTGTTTCAATACAAACATCAGTCTTCTTTTGCTTCGGGATGATTACTGGATATTTTATCGCCAAAAACCTGTCCGGCAAAATAAGTTCAATCCAAATTCCGATCGGCAGATATAAAATACACGTACACCATTGGATGCTGGCGTTGTTGGGACTTATCACGGTCGCTTTTACCGACACTTATCGCTTTTTTCCACCCTTTGCCTTAGGCTTCGGCGGAGGTTTCCTTTTCCAAGGCATTTATTGCTATACTGATTGGCATAGAATCTTAAAGAAAAAATAATAATTTATGGGCGGTTAGCTCAATGGTAGAGCGCGTACTTGACGTGTATGAGGCTACAGGTTCGAGTCCTGTACCGCCCACATGAATGTTATTTATGAAGACGAAAATATTAAAGTTATTGACAAGCCGGCAGGGGTGAATTGCGACGATTTTCCTCTAAGAGTCCATCGGCTAGACAAAGACACTTCCGGAGTATTTTTAGTAGCAAAAAATGAAGAAACTCTGAATTTTCTGCAGAAACAGTTCAAAGAAAGAAAGGTTAATAAAAAATACGTCGCTCTGGTCGTCGGCCACCTTAAATCAGAGAAAAGTGAAGTCGAAACTCTGATCGGCAGATCACCGAAAGACCGCAGAAAACAAAGAGCTTTTTTGCCGCAAGGCCCGGACAGCACGGGCAAAAGACAGGCCAAAACATCATTTAAGGTGTTGCAAAGATTTGAGAATTATGATTTAATTGAAGCCGAACCCCAAACTGGCCGAAAACACCAGATCAGGGCTCAATTAACTTATCTCGGACATCCGATTGCCGGCGATAAATTGTACGGCTTTAAGGGTCAAATTTGTCCAAAAGGGCTTTCGCGTCAATTTCTCCATTCGAGCTATTTAAAGATACAGTTACCGAACGGAGAAACCAAAGAATTTACATCAGAATTACCAAAAGATTTAAAACTATGCCTACCCAAATAGAAACTTTCAATAAAATTCAGTTAAAATCAGGCCTGGACGACATTCGTCCGGGAGACACGGTTTTGGTTTATCAAAAACTCCCCGCCTCCGCTGAAGCTGCGGCGGGCAAGAAAGAAGCGGCAAGAATCCAGATTTTCGAGGGTTTAGTGATCGCCCGGAATCACGGCCGGGGCGTGAATGCGACGATTACTGTCAGAAAAGTAATTTCCGGCATTGGGGTCGAAAAAATCTTCCCACTTCACTCCCCCGCCATCGAAAAAATCGAGGTTGCTAAAAGAGAAAAAGTCCGCCGAGCGAAACTTTACTATTTAAGAACAGCTAAGGGGAAAAGAGCCAGATTAAAAGAAGAGGCTCAACCTGAGACTGTCGAATAGACGCGCGGGTGGCGAAATGGCAGACGCACTACCTTGAGGTGGTAGCGCCGCAAGGCATGGAGGTTCGACTCCTCTCCCGCGCACTCAGAATCGGGCGGTTAGCTCAATGGTTAGAGCGTCTGATTTACATTCAGAAGGTTATAGGTCCGAGTCCTATACCGCCCACTCGCCGCGGTAGCTCAGTGGTAGAGCACAGCTCTGAAAAAGCTGGGGTCGTGAGTTCAATTCTCTCCCGCGGCACACGTTGTGAAAACAACGCGGGTGTCGTATAACGGTTATTATGCAACCTTGCCAAGGTTGAGAAGGCGGTTCGATTCCGCTCACCCGCTCCACTAACCCCCCTTGACATTTTCCGTAAAATAGAATACAATGGAGCATTGCCCCCGCAAGGGGGTTTTAATTATGGCCAACTTCATAGTGACAACCTGTTTCGTCTTATTCGCCGCCTTAGGCGTGTTTTCCGAGCCGGAAAACGCCCTAGGCTCTTTAGGGTACCAAAATTTGGACATTCTGACAGTCCACGAGAACAGCCTTTTGCCCAGTTCACCACTTCCCGAACCCAAGGTGGTTAAAACCATTAAAGTAATTATTACCGCCTATTCTTCCACACCGGAAGAAACCGACAGCACGCCGTTTATCACGGCAGCCAACACCGCTGTCAGAGACGGCATTATTGCCAACAACCTTTTGCCTTTCGGAACCAAAGTCAGGATTCCGGAACTTTACGGCGACAAAGTCTTCACGGTTGAAGACCGTATGAGCTCAAAGAAGGGCTATTATCACTTTGATATCTGGTTCCCTTCCCACCAAGAAGCCGAGAAATTCGGAGCCAAACTAACCCATATAGAAGTGCTCGAAAGTTAATATTATTCTTCGCAAACTAAAATGAGTGAGGTCGGACCTCACTCATTTTTGTTGTACCTGGAGCGAGAGTCGAACCCACAAGTCCTTACGGACGCAACAATTTAAGTAAAAACCTTTTGGTTTAGTTGCCAACCAATTTTTGAGGGGTAATTTTGTTTTATATAATTACGTCTTTTAATCAATTTCCACTTTTCGAAAATTTTGCGTTTGCGAGAAAGACATAAAGACGGATTATTACTATACATAAAATTAGCTAATTTTTCGCAGTCATCAATATAAAGACAAGTGCTGAGCTGAACCATTCTCTTCTTCCCTTGCTTATCAACCGTCCTGTGAATTGATTTTATCGGTATATCTAATTTTTTACACAATCGCTCATTGAATGCAGCGAAAAAAGACAAACTAGTACTTACGAATCCGGCCTTAATTTGCGCAGTTCTATTAACCTTATAGATATATACTGTCCCGTCTCCATCAAAAAATCCTCGTACGAAATCAGAGAAATATTTTTCTGGAACCGTTATGGATTTTAAGCAAGATGTTTTTCTTGGGGGAATTCCCAGTTTCATCAAATCTTTTGCAATAATTTGATTACGAATCTGAATTTGAAAAGCAACATCTTTCTCTTCGCCGGTTTTTTTGCTAATCTTATGTTCAGAATTTAATACTTTTCTGATTTTATATAGATGTTTTTTGTCTACAGAGGTTATATTAAAAGTAAACGGTCTATTTGGCCTTTCCTTGCTTACTGTGATACAACCATCGGCCACAATATAGCCCAGGATATAACTCATTTCTTGGGTCCAATTTTTGAAAAAATCTTTGTTAACGCTTTTTCGCAATTTTATATTCATAAATTGTGCCGCGGGTGGGACTCGAACCCACAAGTCCTTGCGGACGCGACATTTTAAGTGTCGTGCGTGTGCCAATTTCGCCACCGCGGCATAAACTAATAACTGCCCTTGAGGCCACGGTCGGAGTTGCACCGACGAATAAAGGTTTTGCAGACCTCCGCGTTAGCTACTTCGCCACGTGGCCACGTCCCTATCTTATCAAATTAAGCACCTTTTTCAACACTTCTTCGACTGTTCCTTCCTGATTGAAACCTGCGGCATAGGGATGCCCTCCCCCGCCCAAAGTTTTCACCATTTGAGCCACATTTTTGCCGCCAATCGGCTCTGATCTTAAACTGCCCTTAATCTTGCCGTTTTCATATTCAACCAGAAACAATCCGACGCTAATGCGCGAAACTGCGGAAATAATATTGGTGATACCGTCAAAATCCGCCAAACCGGCTTCAAATCTGTTTAAATCTGCGGGAGTGACCCAAGAATACGCCAACCCTGTCTCCTGGTCAAGCTTGATACGCGCCAAAACATAACCCCAAGCCCGAGAAAGGTTTAAGGGCTTCGAAAAATCTAAGGTTTGTTTGGCAATCTTATTAAGCGAAGCTCCTTTTAAAAGCAGTTCGGAAACGATATTAAGAGTTTGGGAAGTAGTGGCAATATGACAAAAACCGCCGCTGTCAGAAAAAATCCCGGTCAAAAGAAGTGTGGCGATATCTTTATTTATCTCAATATTGGCGTACTTCAACCAACGATAGATGATTTCCGAGGTTGAAGAAGCTTCGGGCTCCAATACCCTAATCTCGCCCCGCTGATCGCTTTCTAGGTGATGATCGATCGTCACAATGCGACAATCCTGCTTTTCTGAAAGATGCGCAGGCAGCCTCAGCCTGCGGAAATCGCCGTAATCAAGACAAAACATCGCATCCGGCTCAAAAGAATTGACTTCGGTTTTAATATCAGAAAAACCGGGCAAAAAATCCAGACTTTTTGCGGGGGCGTTCGGCAAATATGGAAAACTCGCCAACCCCATGCCCTTAAAAACATAGTTCAGCGTCAGCACCGAAGCAACGGCGTCCGGATCGGGATTTTGATGGGAAGCAATGAGAATTTTCCGAGTTTCTTTCAGTAAACCACCGATTAGTTGAAATTTTTGGTTTAATAAATCATTCATTTTTGATTTTATCCAGTAATTCCTCTATCCTCCCGGCCTCTTTGGTCGCCTTTTCCTCGACAAATTGTATTTTAGGTATCGGCCTCATTCTTAAACGCTTATTCAGCAGTTGTTGGAAGCCGAAAATCCGCCGCCTAAGGGTTTCCATGGTTTTGGAAAATTGATCATCCGGCAACACCGACACGTATATTCTTGCGTCAATTAAATTCCTGGTGGTTTCCACCCTGGTGATGGTAACTAAAACATTTTTAGAAAAGTCGCCTTCTCTAAGAAGAATCTGGCCCAACTCTTTTTTGATTAACTGATTAACCTGTTGAATTCTTTCCATGAAATTAACCCTCGAGTTCAACTTTCTTTTTCTCTTCAAGATAAAACTGCAAAACATCGCCCTGCTCAATCTTTACATCGCCTTCGTAAAGCACGCCGCACTCATCCCCTTTCACCGCCCGATCGATGTCTTTTTTATTCTTCTGAAGATTGATCGGCCTTCCCCGGCCAACCACTTCGTTGTTTCTTAAAACTTCGATCTGCGTACCTTTCTTGAGTTCGCCCTCGACGACTTTCCCGCCGACTATCTGCCGGTTTTTATCCGTTAAAAACACGATTAAAATTTTAAGCTTGCCCAAATCGTTTCTCACTTTCTCCGGCGCCGCTCGTCTTTCCATCAAAACCCGGACACCTTGAGCCAGATGATAAATGACGTCAAAAGTCATAATGGAAACGTTTTCCCTTTCAGCCAGTTTTTGGGCGATAGCGTTGATTTTAACCCTGAAGCCGATAATCTTGGCTTTGCCGTCTTGAGCCAGCCTGACATCGCCCTCTTGAACCTCGCCCGCCTCGCTTTTTAAAACCCGCAAAACAACCTTCTCTTGGGGCAAGCTTTTCAATACTTCTTGGATCGCCTCGAGAGAGCCCTGCACATCAGCTTTTAAAACAATATTTAAAACCCTTTTATCTTTTTCGATTAAAGTCATATCAAATCCATCCATCCTTTTTTCTTTTCTTTCGAGGTGTTTTCTGGCTGATTCGATGTCGGGATAAACTTCAAACTTCTCGCCGACTTGGGGCACTGATTCAAAACCGGTAATCACGCAAGGCATGGAAGGCAGGCCCTCCTCCCGCGGCACTCCCTGAAAATCCTCCAAGCTTTTTACTTTGCCCAGAGCTGGATAAGCGCCGATGATATCGCCCTTTTTTAAAATGCCGTCTCTCAAGAGCACCGTGGCAATCGGCCCGCGCTGATTATCCAAATAAGACTCGACCACCACTCCTTCGGCTGGTTTGGCTATATCGCCCTTTAAGTCTTCCATTTCGGCTACGAGTAAAATTATTTCCAAAAGTTCGTTCAGCCCCTTCTTTTCTTTAGCCGAGGTTAAAACCTGGGGAATCTTGCCGCCCATGGATTCCACCACAACATTGCTTTGCACCAAGTCTCTTTTGATTTTTTCGGGATTAGCGCCGGGTTTGTCTATCTTATTGATGGCGACGATCATGGGTATGCCTGATTTTTTAATATGCAAAATCGCTTCTTTGGTTTGGGGCTTGACGCTTTCTTCGGCGTCCACCACCAAAATGGCGATGTCGGCCACTTTCGCTCCCCTGGAGCGCATGGCGGAAAAAGCTTCGTGGCCCGGAGTATCAAGAAAAGTAATTTTCTTGCCCTGGTGCTCCACCTCGTAAGCTCCAATATGCTGGGTAATGCCGCCCGACTCTTTGGCCGTGATTTTCAGCCCCTTAATCGCCTCCAAAAGAGAAGACTTGCCATGATCCACATGGCCCATCACAACTACGATAGGCGGCCGAGTAATAATCATAAAAGTTAAACATTAATCGCCTTGCTGATTGCTTCTTTTTCTTCTTGAGATAAAGAGTAAGAAGAAACGCCGTTGGCAATGGGCTTGGCGTAAACCCGGTTAGCAGCGTTGCTGTAAAGGCTGGTAATGACGAAACCGTTGTTCGAATCATCGAGCACGGCAATGGAAAAACTTTGATCGCCGCCGCCTTCCCTGAAAGGATTAAACCTGATCATGCCCACTTTCTGCAGGTTCTTTTCATTATTCTTTTTGAGCTCAGCCAATTCATTGGAAGCTTTTTCAAAACTATCATCTAATTTCTTTAGAATATTCAAAACCTCTTTCAGGCTCTGCGGCTCTTTTTTAGTTTTATTGAAAAGTTTTATCATAAATTTTAATGCGGAGGCGGAAGGATTCGAACCTTCGATACCCTTGCGGATATAACAGTTTTCGAGACTGTCCGATTCAACCGCTCTCGCACGCCTCCGCGGATTAACCTATATTTTTATCATTTTACCCTTAAGAAGTCAAAGTAGCAAACAAATTGAGGGAGGTCCGACCTCCCTCAATGTTTATATGTGGACCCGGCGGGAATCGAACCCGCTACTCCTCCATGCCATGGAGGCGTGTTACCGGTATACTACGGGCCCATGCAATGGAGCGGATTTCAAAACTATGGAAACCCGCTCCTTATGTTTGATCAGCCAACTCTAATAAATAATCCTCAACCGCTTGAGTGATTTCTTCCTTCTTCTTGTGTTCAAAATACATGGACTTACCCCACAAGATTGTGATTGAACCGTTCTTTCCAGTAAGAGTGCGCCAATACCAAACAAAAAATCTCCTTACACTAAATCTGCCGTTATCTGGCAAAGAATAAAAAGAGCAATCTTTGAGTTCTATCCAAGCCGGCTTAACTCGCAATGAGTTTGTTTTTACCATGTGACCCAAGGACTTATTGAGTTTGCCGAGCGTCTTGCCCTTTTTACTGAAAACAAATTCTGTGCGTTTTCTTGTTCTGCCACCTTCAAAAAAACCGATTACGGGAATGCCGCTTTTTAACACTCGTATCGATCTCCGGATGGTAGTTTCTCTCGACACCACGTGGTCCGTCCCCGGATCAACAAAAATGAGTGCCAACGCAACCACCCTTAAAATAGGGTTCTTAAAATTCATCCTATTTGCCAGAGTGAAGGGCAGTTCTACGAGCAGCACCGGAGCCGCAACAAGATATATCCATCTGAAAAACCGGCGGTAAACAAAAATCCATTCATTGCCGTCAGGGTGGTTCGTGACCACAATCATTTTTTTCCGGTTTTTGGGGAAAGGCTCTAAGTCTATCTCTTTCAAACGGCGGGTTATTTTTAGCAAACCAACCAAGATAACAATAATTATAAGAGCCAAAAAAGCAGCGCAGACAAAGACAATTTTTTCTAACAGCTGCCCGGCGTTTTTAAGCCGATTTTTTAAGAATATCAGTATCTTCTTCATTGCCGCCTCCTTGCTTTTTTATTTTAAAGAACGACATGTGCCCCCACCAGGAATCGAACCTGGATTTAAGGTTTAGGAAACCCTTGTCCTATCCGTTGAACGACAGGGGCTGTAACCCTGTAACTTATATTAGATATTAACAAAAAGTTTGGTTCCTGGCAATGAGTGTGATAAGATGTAAAAACATGGAAAAATATTCAAAAAACTCGTCAATCCCAGGAATTATTAAAAAAGTTCTGCCAGCCGTGGTCAGTATTGTTGTTTCTAAAATGCTGCCGGTGTTTGAAGCGCCGTTCGGCGGTCCAACCAACCCGCTTGACCCGAACACTCCCCTAATGGTCCCTAAGGGCAAGAAAAAAATGGATATCGGCGGAGGGTCCGGCTTTATTGTTGATCCTTCGGGAATTATTTTAACCAACCGGCACGTCGTTAATGATCCCGGCGCTGAATATATCGTACTTCTCGGCGAAGATGAAAAATGCCTGGCCCAGGTTTTAGCCAGAGATCCGATTCACGATGTGGCTATTCTGAAAATTGACAAGAAAAACCTGCCGATCATTGAACTTGGCGACTCTTCGGATTTAGAGCTGGGACAAACGGCTATCGCCATCGGCAACGCCCTAGGGACATTCCGCAATACGGTTTCGGTCGGGGTGGTTTCGGGATTGTCGCGGGAAATCTCGGCCGGCGATACCGCCAACAATACCGTCACTAAATTAAGAGGTCTCGTCCAAACCGATGCCGCCATCAACCCGGGCAATTCCGGAGGTCCGCTAATCGACGTTAAAGGCAAGGCCATCGGCGTCAATACCGCCATGGTTTTCTTTGCCGAAAACATCGGCTTTGCCCTACCGATTAACAATGCGAAAAAGGATTTGGACGATCTTAAACAATTTGGACGCTTGAGACTGCCCTTCCTGGGCATACGCTATGTTTTATTGGATAAGGAACTGCAGGAAAAATTCAAACTCTCCATCGACCATGGAGCGTTTGTAATTGCCGAAAAAACTCCTCAAGGCCCGGCGGGCGCCGTAGTTTTGGGCAGCACAGCCCACCAGGCGGGCGTTCAGGAGGGCGATATTATCTTGGAAGTCCAGAACGTCAAGGTTTCCGCGAAACACCCCCTGGAAGACATTTTGCAAAAATGCAAAATCGGCGAAAGTCTTAATCTGAAGATTTTCCGCAACAATCAAGAAATCGTGCTCAAAGTGCGCTTAGACGAAAGAAGATAATTGGGTGGTCAAGCGGATTCGAACCGCCACTGAGAGCTCCACAGGCTCTAGTGCTGCCATTACACCATGACCACCATGTGATCCCAAACTTCTGTTTGGGGCACCATATGGCACCCATATGGTGCCCTCGCGAGGAATCGAACCTCGATCGCAGGTTTAGAAAACCCGCGTTCTATCCGTTGAACTACGAGGGCTGAATACACCGTTATTATACTCAAAAAACAAACGGAATCAAGGGCTGGATCGCCGAAACCGCAAAAAATCCGGCCAATAGTCCAAAGACAACCATCAGAACCAATTCGGTAAAAACCGCCAAACCCTTGATGTCACGAGAAATTTCGTCGTCTAAAAAATCGCTTAATTTTTCTAAAATTCTGGGAAGCTGGCCGGTCTCCTCCCCCACCTCAATCATTTGAACAAACATCGCCGGATAAAGATCTTGGCATGACCGCAGGGCTTCGGAAACCTTGCAACCGTTTTTTATTTTTTCCGACGCCGCCATTAATGCGTTTTTGTAGTAAGAATTACCTATTGTGCCAGCAATATTTTCCAACGACCCGGTCAAAGATACGCCCGATGCTATCAAAAAGCTTAATTTCTTCACGGTATACGCGGTATTAATTTTTCTGACTATCTGATTGGTAAGCGGCGATCTCAAAAAGAACTTATCTAAAAATTTTCTGGTCTTGTCGATCTTAAGGACGATTTTAAATAATAAGAACAACCCGGCCAGAAATAAAAAAATCCCGAACCATTCTTGAACAAAAAATCTACTCAAGCCGATCGTGATTTTGGTCGTCAAGGGAGGCGCTAATTCCAGTTTTTCAAGAAGAAGGGAGAGCTTGGGGACGGCAGCGGTTAAAATTATTACGCCGACTCCGGTCATGACGCCAACCATAATAAGCGGCCCCATCAGCATCTCTCTGACTTTTAATTTTAAGTCGGTCTCTTTAATCATTTATTCGCCCAAAGCTTTTTTAATTTTATTTACTACCTCTTCCAGGGAATAACTCGCCTTGACCAAATACGTGGTAGCGCCCAATTCCAGGGCTTTTTCAATATCGCCCATCGACTCCAGATTCGTTAAAACAATAATAGGAATGCTTTTGGTCGCTTCATCGCTTTTTAACGCTTTTAAAACCTCGAAGCCGTGCATTTTCGGCAGAACGAGATCCAGCAAAATTAAGTCTGGATTCTCGGCTTGAGCCATCTTAAACCCGGCCTCGCCGTCAAGAGCTCTTATAACCCTATAACCTTCCTGCTCCAGAACGTCCCCTAAGGTTTTTTGAAGCGCTGCCTCATCTTCAACGAATAATATTTTCTTTTGCATAAAATTGTTATTTTTTAGTTGGTATGGTAAACCAAAACGTCGACCCCTTATCTTGTTCGGATTTAAAGCCTATTTTTCCACCCGATTTTTCCACGATTGATTTGGCGATATAAAGGCCCAGACCCGAACCCTGCGTTTGATACTTCAACACGTTGCCGGAGCGGAAAAATTTCTGGAAAATATGTTTCTGGTCTTCTTTGGGAATACCGACCCCGCCATCTTTGACCGAGAAAAGCAACGTGCCATTTTTCGGCGAAACGGTTACCACGACTTTCCCGGCGCCTTGGGTGTAACGGACGGCATTATCAATAAAATTTTCAGCCACTATTTTAAGTTGGGAGGAATCGCCGAAAGCAAACGGTAAATCTGACTTGGGTATTTCTAAAACAATGTCTACGTTTGAAGCGGAAGCAATGGGTTTAAACTCAGTGATGGCTTCTTTTGCCAGATCAACCAAAGAAAATTCGGCCTTGTGCATAGGAAGCCTACCCTGCTCAATCCTGGAAACGATTAACAAAGACGAAACCAACTCCCCCATCCTCTTTGTGTTGTCGGTCAAAATCTGCAGATAATCCGCCGGCTTGCCCTCAACCCTGCCGAAACGTCCTGAAATCAAAATTTCCAGCGCCCATTTTAAATTGGAAAGCGGGGCGCGCAATTGATGAGAAACAATACTGACAAACTCTGATTTTAATCGATTAGCTTCGGCCAGTCCCTCAAGACTTCTAGTAAAACTGAAAGTGAGCACGAAAAGGATGATAGTTATAACGAGAACGATTAAAGATACTATGCCGGGATCGGCCACGTAGCGCGTTCCTATAACATAAGTGATAAGGGCGGTAGCAATAATAACCAAGCCCATCAATAAAAACAGAAATTGGGGGCAACGCCACATCCCGAGGCCGTATTTTTTGCAATACGCCCGAACATTAAGCTGTCCTAAAGTTTCTTTGAAACTCATCATTTAAATTATATCATATTTGAAAAACAAGCGAAAATATGATAAATTGAGAGGTGATCAACGGGGTATGGTGTAATGGTAGCACGAGTCCTTTGGGAGGATTTAGTCTCGGTTCGAGTCCGAGTACCCCGACGCGGGTGTCGTATATTGGTATTACCTCAGCTTTCCAAGCTGATGAGAGGGGTTCGATTCCCCTCACCCGCTCAAGAATTAAAATAGTCCCCTTTTGGGACTGTTTTAATTTTGAATGGATATTTGGGGGAATCGAACGCCGGACCGAGCAAAGCGAGGGAGGCGGTGGCCAGACCTCGCCCCGCTATGGCGGGGCGAGAGTCGAGGCCGACTCCCCTTACCCGCTCCAAAACAAAAACCGCCCCTTCGGGCGAGTTTTGTTATTTTACCGCATCCTTGAGAACACTGCCGGGTTTAAACACCGGCGCCTTTTTCGCGGCGATCTTAATAGTCTCGCCGGTTTTGGGGTTTCTCCCTTCTCTTTCTTTTCTCTGGGCGACTTTGAATTTGCCGAAACCGGTCAAAACAACCTCTTCGCCGCTGGATAATGATTTGGTGATTTCATCCAAAAGCACGTTTAAGCACTCGGCGGCTTGTGTTTTTGAAACGCCAATTTTTTTAACGATAGCTTCGATTATATTATCTTTTGTCATATTTTAATTTAGAATAAATTACAAGGTTTATTTTGCGTATTCTATTACCCTGCTTTCCCTGATAACATTAACTTTTATTTCGCCTGGATATTTCAGTTCTTCTTCGATGCGCCTGGCGATCCCTTTAGCTAATTGATGCGCGGCCAGATCGTCGATTTTCTCGGGTTTTACGAAAACCCTGATTTCGCGGCCGGCCTGAATGGCATAAGCCTTATCCACGCCCTCAAAAGAAGTGGCGATGCCCTCCAATTCTCCCAATCTTTTCAGATAATTTTCCAGAGTATCTTTTCTCGCTCCGGGCCTGGCTCCCGAAACCTGGTCCGCAGCCTGAACTATCACCGCCTCAATGTTTTCAGCCGGATATTCTTCATGGTGCGACTTCATGGCCGAAATCACTTCTTTTTCTATACCGAATTTCTCTAAAATTTTAATGCCGATGTCAACGTGCGAGCCCTCAATCTGCTGGTCCACGGCCTTGCCAATGTCGTGCAGAAGCCCGGCCTTTTTAGCTAAACTTATATTGGCTCCGATTTCCGCGGCTAAAGCGCCTGCCAAATGGCTGACCTCAATAGAGTGAAGCAAAACATTCTGGCCATAGCTTGTCCTAAATCTCAATCGGCCCAAAAGCTGCACGATCTTCGGATCAAGGCCGATAATATTGGTGTCGTAAATAGCGGCTTGTCCCGCTTCTTTGATTTGAACGACGATTTCGTCCTGGGTTTTTTGGACGACTTCTTCGATGCGCGTGGGTTGAATGCGGCCGTCGTGGATAAGCTTCTCTAAAGCGATTTTGGCGATCTGCCGGCGGATCGGATCAAATCCGGAAATCACCACGGCTTCGGGCGTTTCATCAACAATAATTTCTACGCCGGTCAGTTTCTCCAGCGTCTTAATATTCCTCCCCTCTTTGCCGATGATCCTGCCCTTGATTTCGTCGTTGGGCAGAGCGACGGTGGTCGTCGTCATTTCCTGGGCTTGGGGCAGCGCGTATTTTTGGATGGCGAGAGCCAATATTTCTTTAGCGCGGTCTTGCAGCCTTTCTTTGCCATCCTCCTCCAGTTTTCTGAATTTATGCAAAATTTCCAGTTCAAACTCTTTCTCGCAATTCGATAACAATTCCTTTTTCGCTTCATCGCGAGAAAACCCCGATGATTTTTCGAGCCTTTCCAAAGCTTCCTGTTTTAAGCTTTCCAGACTCTCTTTAATTTCTTTAAGCTTAGTTGCTTTTTCCTCAAAATCTTTTTCTTTTTTCTCGTGATCTAAAAACTTTTGGTCTAAAATGTTTTCTCTTTTAAGCAAAAAGTGCTCCGCTTTGAGCAGGCGGTTCCTGGTTTGGTCTTCCTCCCTCTTGACCGCATTAAGCAAAGAGGAGGCTTTATCTTTCGCTTGAGAGATAATGGTTTCTTGCTCCTGCTTAGCCTGAACTATCTTTTCTTGAAGCTTTTGCTCGATAGTCCCGATTCTTTTTTTGGCAATAGATTGACGGGCACAGTAACCCAAAATCGATCCCGCGGCCAACGCAATAAACGCCGCAATTAGCGGTAAAAGTGAAATCATAAATAGTGTTGAAGTTTTGTATCACAAAAATCCAAGGTTAATTTCTATCACAACTATATCAGAATTTCTTGAGAAAGTAAAGCCCGTCGAGAAGAGTGGCGAGCGAAGACAATGATTTTTTCAGCCACACGATCGGGGGCACTTCATGATATTCGGGCAGAGGCAGATTGGCCGTAATCTCATACTCTGCTGATTCGCAGGTATAAGAATCTTTTGTAACCTGCAGCTTAATTTTATTATCAATGCTTTCGAATATGATATGGGGCTGTTCTGAAGTCGGCCCCGTGCTGTCCGTAAAGACGGCCGTTCCCTCCGTGACTGTCCAAAGATATGACGGCAAGCCGGCATCGTCCGGGGTGAAAATAACTACCTCTTTTTGGTTTGGTTCCTGCGGTTCCCAAGTGAAACCGGAGTAGGGATAAGCCTCTTGGGGTGTTTTAAACTGCTGCGCGCTTGATGTTGCTGACCAATTATTGTGGCTATCCTTGACACTGACTCTCCAAAAATAGGTAGCATTCCAATCAAGCCAATCTACGTTTAAGGCATAGGATGTAGAACCCGTATTAGACACAAAATGGAATACTGGAGGATTAAAGCTTGCATTTTCATCCACCTCTATTATATAGGCGGTTTGGGGATCGGTACCCGGAGGGACATCGTCCGGATCGGAATATGTCCAATAAAGGGTGGGGATGCTTTTGCCCAAAAATACGCAGTGGTCCCAGGTGGTTTCCTGGGATTTGGTCGGTTTGTCGGGCGGCTGATTAATTATTACATCAAATGTTGCGGTAACTGACTGGTTCGCGCTCATGGATAATGTGCAAATTCCTATGCCCGAACAAGCGCCAGACCAGCCGGCGAAGGTAGAACCCGCAGCCGGGGATGCGGTTAAGGTGACGCTTGTGCCAGGAGTATAATTCTCGGAGCAGTCGGTCCCGCAATTAATGCCTGAAGGGTTGCTTGTTACGGTGCCAGAGCCAGTACCGGATTTAGAGACCGAAAGAGCGTAGGCTGTAACATATCCGCACTGGCCGTCAACTTGAGAACAGCTGGTTTGGTAACTTCGGCTGCCGGTAACAGAATGCGTACAATCGGTCGCAACACAAACATCTTCAAATTTATTGCAAATCTGGATGTAATGCGCATAATATCCATAATATTCTAAACAAGCATACTCAACACAAGGCACTGTCCAACCGCCAGAGCAATACGTAGACCAAGTTGTGCACGGCTCATCAACGGCTGTGCAGATATCGGTGCAGTTCTGCGCATAAGATGTACATTGTTGCTGCCAATCATCGCACACCATCTGGGTTTCGTAGACAGGCACCCACCTTATTGCAAAACATCTTTCGGGGTTCAAAAGTGCTTCAAGCTCATTGCAATTGAGACCGTATAGTTCTGGAGCATAGCCCACAATAACTTGCGCTGGAGTATAGTGCGCACAATACGACTCATAATTACTACAATAAGGAGGATCACATTCTTGGGTCCAATTAGTGCAAACCGGATCGCCATAAACTGAACAATAAGGACTCCAACCCAAGCATTGCGCATCTCCATAGGTTGCGCATTCGGTAGAAGAATATGTCATACACAGCTCTGTCCATGTCCAGGAAGCAAGATCCGGAGTATAGAGCCATTCTGCGCCGTTCCAATAGTTTGCCGGGTCGGCGGTGCATTGGTTTTCCGTGCGAGTGCAGACTGTGCTATAGTCCCTGCACTCTTCGTCAGCGTAAGTGCATGTCTGATTTCCTTGACAGGCGGTATGGGAGCCTATTGCGTAGCAGCCGTCGTTGAGATCGCAACTGTCATAAGCTGAAGTTGGCTGGGCCAGAGAGGCGCAGCTAAAAATTGCAAAACTTAATAATATTAATTTTAATAGCGGTATTGGCCTCATTATTAATGAATAACCGATTTATTGTGAAACAAAATCTTTAAATACGGAAACGTTCGTGCCTTCAAAGGTGCCGTCGGTTTTTACCGAAAGCATGATGGAAACTTTTTGGCCCAAGGTAATATCTGAAAACCGAATAGGATCTGATTTGGTTTTTACAGAAACGCCTTCCTGGGGTTTTTCTAAAATAGTTACAAGATTAATTTGGGCGTCATTTTTGATTGGGATTTCCAAGGTTTGTCCGTTGGAATTCAAAGTGACGGTATTTTGACCAACAGACACAACTTCTCCATAAGCCGAAGCGACCCACGAAGATATCACTGAAGATTCAGCGAGTTTTTCAAAAGCTGATTTTGAGAGCTGGGGCTGCGCATTATTAGAAAATAAAAAACCTGACGCGCAAATTAAAACCGCTAAGACTAAAATGCCGACTAAAATTTTTTGAGACATAATTTTTAATGTTAATAATTATATACTACTTATATTATAGACCGGTTGACAAGCCAGTCAAGTTTTGCTATACTTATAAAGTTATAGCCCATTAAAAAGGAGGGAAGCCATGATAAAAAAGAGTGCCATTGTAGTTGTCTTGTGCTTTGTTTTAATTGGAGCGGTGTTGACCGCATCCTGTTCTTGCGGAAAAGAAATTACCACAACCACGGTTACTGCAACACTTCCCGCGACCACTATCACTACGACAAACACTGTAACCGTAACAGCAACCCCAACCACCACCGTAATTACCTCAATTTTGCCCACAACCACAACCACAACTACTGTAACGGCGACCGCCACTGTGACCATAACGCCAACCACAACTACCACAACTACGACGCCAATAGCCACAACTACGGTAACGGCTACTACCACAACCACTACCACCACTCCCGTCGCACGAATGTTAACGGCAATCTACCAGAAGTCGGCGGCGGGAATAATTCCGACCAACACTCCCCCGACTGTCAAATATCGCCAGGAGGACGGAAAAAACGTTGGCTTGGTATTCGGAAAAGAACTTCAGAACGCCTCCTCAAAAACCGTAAAATTTACGATGGAATTCTATTATGGAGAGGGAGAAACCAAAACCCAAGTATCAGCCGAAATGGTTGCTCAAACCTCTGTAATAGAAATGGCGCCAGGCGGAATCCTCACGATCGAAACGACAATTCCCTTTCCCCCGACCGCCAATAAAACAGTACTCACATATTTCATCGTACCAGTCTAACAAAAAAGCCTGCGATCCCTCATAGGACTCGCAGGCTTTTCTATTTATTTCAAAATATTAAATTTTGGTCTTAATCACCTCGTCAATTAAGCCGTATTGTTTGGCTTCCTGGGCCGTCAAATAAAAATCGCGATCCGTGTCTTTTTCCACTTTTTCCAAAGACTGTCCGGTATGCTTTGCCAGGATTTTGTTTAATTTATCTTTTATTTTAAGAATTTGCCTTGCGGTAATCTCAATTTCTACCGCCTGGCCTCCGGCTTCGCCCATAACCTGATGAAGCAGAATTTCGGAATTCGGCAGGGCGAATCTTTTGCCCTTTTCTCCGGCGGCCAACAAAGTAGCGCCCATGGAAGCGGCCATGCCCACGCAAACCGTGGAAACAGCAGGTTTCACGTACTGCATAGTATCGTAAATAGCCATGCCGGCAGTCACCGACCCTCCGGGCGTGTTGATATATAACTGGATGTCTTTTTTAGGATCCTGCGAGGCTAAAAACAGCATTTGGGCGATAATGGAATTAGCCACCGCGTCGTTAACGGGCCCGGCCAAAAAAATGATGCGTTCTTTTAAAAGGCGGGAATAAATGTCGTATGCCCGCTCCCCTGATTGGGATTTTTCGATAACGGTTGGAATTAAATTCATTGTTTTAAGAGGCTTTCCAGATACTCGAAAGCCTTTTCATTTTTAATTACACTTTCAGTATATTCTTTGAGCTGGTTTTTATCAAGACTGGGATTGGTTTGGGAAATATGGGCCATTTCGTCTGATAATTCCTTCTCAGTAATCTCTGCTTTTTCCCTTCTTTGGATCTCTCTTAAAACCAGCGAGTTTTTGATCCTTCTTTCGGCCTCGGGCGCAAAAGAGGCAAAAATTTCTTTCTCGGTTTTGCCGATCTTTTTTAAATATTCCTCGAATCCGATGCCCAGCATCTGCGGTACCTGCTCTTTTATGGTTGCCAGCATCCGGTTTTTCTCCGATTCAATCAAAACTTCCGGAATTTCCATCTTGGAAGCGGAAGCAATTTTGTCTAAAATTTCCTGTCTTAATTTTTCTTTCTCCATTCTTTCTTTTTCCTGCCTGAGCTTTTCAATTTCCTCCTCGGTTACTTTAACCTCTTTCCTTTTAATCTTGGGCACAATTTCTTTATAATCGGCTATGGTGATTTCCGGCAAAACAGCAATAGTCGCCTTGAACTCAAAAGGATTGCCCGGAGCCAATTTCAATATACTAATCTCCGGCTGGCCCAAGGGCTCCAAATTTTCGTCTTTAACGACCCTAAGGTAGCTTTCTCTTACGCAATCCTGCGAAGCCTCGCCCAGAATCGTCTCTTGACCCAGCTTTTTTTCAATCATTTCCTTGGGAGCTTTGCCCTTGCGGAAACCTTCCATTTCAATATTTTCACCCAGTCTTAAAATGGCTTTTTCCTTATAAGCCTGGAGTTCTTCAATCGATACTTCGAATTTTATTTCAATACGCGATTGCGCTAACTTTTGGATTGAGTGGTTCATTGTTTTACGCCAAGAAAGCGACTATTAATAAGGCAACGATATTTAATACTTTAATCATCGGGTTGATGGCCGGACCCGCCGTATCTTTATATGGATCCCCCACCGTATCTCCGGTCACGGCCGCTTGGTGAGCTAAGCTCCCCTTGCCTCCAAGATTCCCGTCTTCAATATATTTTTTCGCATTATCCCAAGCAGCTCCGCCCGATGTCATGGAGATCGCCACAAAAATTCCGGTGATAATACTGCCGATCAGCAACCCGCCCAAGGCTTCCGCACCGAGAATGAAACCCACTAAAATCGGGGCGAGAACTGGAATAATGGCCGGGAGGATCATTTCTTTGATGGCTGACTTGGTCACAATATCAACGCACTTGCCGTATTCCGGTTTGGCCGTACCCTCCATTAATCCTTTAATTTCTCTGAATTGGCGCCTCACTTCCGAAACCACGCCCGAGGCTGCTTTACCCACGGCTGACATAGCGTAAGAAGCAAAGAGATAAGGCAAAAGACCGCCGATTAAAAGCCCCACCAAAAGCCTCGGATCGTCCAAATGAAAATTGCAACCTGCGCCTAATTTAATCAATTCTTGGACATAAGAAGTGAAAAGGACCAAGGCTGCTAATCCGGCTGAAGCAATAGCATAACCCTTGGTCACGGCTTTAGTTGTATTGCCAACCGCATCCAAAGCATCGGTAACTTTCCTGATTCCCTCATCCAAACCCGACATTTCAGCGATGCCGCCGGCGTTGTCGGTGATTGGTCCGTAAGAATCAATGGCCACAATAATACCGGCCAAAGAAAGCATGGCTGTGGCCGCAATCGCAATGCCATAAAGCCCGGCTGACCAAAAACTGACTAAAATACCCAAAGCAATCAGTAAAATCGGCCAAGCTGTTGATCTCATGCCAATAGCTAGTCCGGTAATGATATTAGTAGCATGTCCGGTTTGCGAAGCTTCGGCAATTGATTGAACTGGTTTATATTTTTTGGAGGTGTAATAATCGGTAATTAAGAACATACCTCCGGCGACAATCAAGCCCATTAATGCGGGCGTATAAAGTTGCAGGAACGAAAAATTTAAGGCCGGAGCCGCATTTTTTACAATCCATAAAAAACCAAGGCCCGCCAAAACAGCTGCTCCTAAAACACCTTTATAAAGAGCGCCCATAATACTCTTTTTCTTGTTAAGCTTCACGAAAAAGCTACCCAAAATCGAAGCTAAGATAGCCACCGCTCCTAAATAAAGAGGCAGGGTCACGGCAATTAATTGGCCGGGGAAAATCAATGCTCCCAGCATCATCGCCGCTATTAAAGTAATCACGTAAGTTTCAAATAAATCAGCTGCCATGCCGGCGCAATCGCCCACATTGTCCCCCACCAAATCGGCGATTACCGCCGGATTGCGCGGGTCGTCCTCGGGAATGCCTTTTTCGATTTTACCAACCAAATCCGCTCCCACATCAGCCGCTTTGGTATAAATACCGCCGCCCAGTCTCGCAAAAACCGAAATCAAAGAAGCGCCAAAACCCAAAGCAATCAGCGACTTCAAATCGTTGGTAATCATGTAAAAACCGGTAACGGCCAAAAGGCCCAGCCCCACCACAAGAAACCCGGTAACCGAGCCCCCTTGGAAAGACAACCTCAAAGCCGCGCCCAAACCGTGTTTAGCGGCTTCAGCCACCCTGACATTGGCTTTGGTGGAAACCATCATGCCGATAAAACCGGCTAACCCCGAGAAAAAAGCTCCGACGAGAAACGCGAAAGCAGTTTCCATGCCCAAAAACAGCCAAAGAATCAAAAATAAGCCGACGGCGACCATTCCGACAGTTTTAAACTGCCTCTTTAAATAAGAAGTGGCGCCCTCCCTGATATAATTGGCGATAGCAATCATCTTACCTGAACCGGCCGAAGATCGCTGGATTTTTTGAATTAAAAATCCGGAAAAAACTAGGGCGAAAAGAGCGACAACGAGAGGTAGGTATAACATATGTGATTATGTTCGAGGTATTTAATAGTTATTTAGATTTTTTGGTTGTTTTCTTTTTTGGTTTTTCAGTTTTTGCTTCCTCGCCCTGAACCGCGTCGAAGGGTTTTACTTCATCAACATTCTCGGGCGATCTCACGTCTATTTTCCAACCGGTCAGCTTAGCTGCCAGTCTGACGTTTTGGCCGTCTTTGCCGATGGCTAAAGAAAGCTGGTCTTCCGGTACCACAACTACAGCTTTATTCCTAGGCATAATTCTTACTTCAACAACCTTGGCCGGTGACAGGGAATTGGCCAAATATTTTTCTGCGCTTTCAGACCATTCAATGATATCGATTTTCTCTCCGCCCAGCTCATTAATGACGGCCGTCACCCTAGTACCGCGCTGGCCAACCATGCTTCCAATAGGATCCACTCCTTCGACAGTCGAAGCCACGGCAATCTTAGAGCGTGAGCCAGGTTCTCTGGCCACCGACTTAATGACCACTGCGCCTGAAGAAACTTCGGGCACTTCCAATTCAAAAAGTTTAGAAATCAGTTTAGGATAAGCCCGCGAAAGGAAAACCGCCGGGCCTTTCGGAGTATCCTCTACTTTTAAAACAAAAACCTTGAGCCTCTGGCCCGGGCGATAAAATTCGTTCGGCACTTGCTCTTCTCTGGGAAGAATTCCGAGAATTTTCCCGATGTCTAAGAACGCGGTTCTTCCCTCAACGCGCTGGACAATTCCCGAGATAATCTCGCCTTCTTTGGTTTTATATTCTTCCAAAATCACACCTCTTTCAGCTTCGCGGATTCTTTGGAGTATCACCTGTTTGGCGGTCTGAGCGGCAATCCGGCCGTAATCACCTTGTTCTCCCAGGGGAATTTCCAAATCCTCGCCGACTTTAATTTTTGGCTTGGATTTCTTAGCTTCATCAATCATGACATGCTTTTCGGGATTAAAACGAATCTTCTTCGCTTCGCCGCCCACCTCTTCGGAAACAAACTCGTCAGGTTTCTCCTCTTTTAATTTTTCCAGCTCTTCTTCGGAGTAAATCATGTCCTTATCCACCACCTGTTTTACCTGCCAAAACCTAAGCTCGCCAGTCTCCATGTTGAGCTTGGCTTTGGTGATCTGGCCCTTCTTGCCGTAATCTTTCTTATAGGCGGCGGCGATGGCCATTTCAATAGATTCAATGATTTTTTCCTTGGGAATGCCTTTTTCTTCGGCGATCTGAGCGATGGCTGATGTGAAGTTTTTAAGATCCATAATTTTGTTAATTATTAAATAAAATGTCCGCTTCCAACGGACAAAAGTTACCCTACTCTCCAAAACTAATTTCAGTTTAACAAATCATCAGCATTTGTCAAGAACAGGATTAAAGACTTACGAATCGTTCACAATGTAGCGGGGTCAGACTTAAATAAAAACAAAAACCCCAGATAAGCTTTCACTCATAAGGGGTTTAGGGGATGATGCTGTAGTGTTGAGAAACTTCGCCAGCTTTATGTCTTTCGACTTTTTCTGGCTCGATCTCGTCGAGATCTACAGCAACTTGCTTCTCGTCAACCCAGATTTTATTTTTCTCTGGAATTTTGGAGGGATCTATTATATAAATATAGACTTCTTCCTCCGGATCAAATTCTTCTGGATTTCCGAATTGGATTGTCTTAGCGCTCCAACTAATCCTGGTGCATCCCCTAGTCCTCGCAGCAAGCGCGAGAGCGAAAGGATAATCAGGGGTAAAGTATATCGCGCTAAGATTTTCCAGGGGCTTATCGGCCGGGGCTCCTCGCGCTTTCTTTCTTTTCAGCACGGGGAACAATTTTTTGCTCCCATGATACCACATTGTAAATGTACCTCCTTTCCGTTTATATTATAGCATGCTATTACTATTTCGTCAAATTTTTAGGCTTGCGGGACTTACGAGGTCCCACGCTTGAAGTTAGTTGCTCAGCCAGGCTAAGCAATTTAAACAAGTATCGAAATGTTTAGGACTTACGAAATCCTCTCAAATATGAGGGATTTCGTAAGTCCCGACATCCGTTCCGTATCTGATATAAATATTAAGGGGGTGGATTTCCTTTATATTCCATGTCTGGATTCTATCCAGAAACCGCCAAATGTGTGTGCACATTACCCCAAGATATTGACGATATTGATTGATTGAGCTAATAATAAAATCAGTTCTGTTGGCTCTGTCAAAACTAAATAAGAGGAGGGTGAGTTGAAAGGCAAACAGACATCCGAAAAGAAAGAACCCCCGCGACCTGGCAAATATTACTGCTATGACAATTCCGGCATGCTGCATTTAGGCGACACGCGCGAAGAGGCCGAGCTAAAGGCTGCTGAGAGCAACAGGGAGCTAAATATCAAAATCCACGTGAACGAATAATCAAAACAACAGAAAGGACGGAACCAATCCGTCCTTTTCTTTTCGTTTATGTTTCACGTGGAAACAAGAACGCCGGCAAATTTAATTCAATATTGGGAGGGAGTTCATAGTTGGCGATTTGATTATAAACCGGCATGGTGAGCGAATGGAAATCGGAACCGGCAGTTTCTAACAGAGAAAGCTCTTGCGCGATTTGGTGCAGAGCCAACGTTTGCTCAACCGTCTGATGATCACGGGAATAGCCGATTTCCAAACCGTCCAGGCCGAATGTCTGAAAAAGAGCCGCTTTTCTTCGTATCTCTGGCATATCATCTTTCCAGGTGGAATGAGCCCAAATAGCCACCCCGTCCAGCCACTGAATCAAATTAATGACTTCCTCAATCGTGGGTCTTCTCCGGTTGCGGTAGCCAAATGCGCCTTCTTTTAAAAACATTTTGAAAATATCGCTTGAGGGATCTCCTAAGCTTGATATTCCAAATTTTCTCAAAGCAGCCTGATTCTCTTTCAGTCGGGCCATTATGGCGTAGGCGATATGCGCCCGATTAAGAGCGCCTTTGCCTTCCTTTAGAACATCGTCCATGGTAATAATAAACCCTTCGCCTTTCATAACATCTACCATGGCGGCAATCTGCTCTTTTTTCGTCTCCACGCATAATTCCAGAAACTCTTGCAGATAGGACGCTTTCCGGTTAATGCCCATCCCTAAGACATGGTACTCAACGCCTTCGTAATCCGTGGAAAATTCGATGCCGGGGATTACTTTGATGCTATTCCGTTTGCCCTCGGCTATGGCCGCGGAAACACCGCCAACATGATCGTGGTCGGTCAGAGCAATAACTTTCAAACCCGCTTTCTTGCATTCACGAACCAACTCTTCGGGCGACAATCGTCCATCGGAGTACCAAGAGTGCAGATGCAGATCAATCTGGTTCTTAACCATAAAAACTCCTCCTTTCTTAAAAATTTAAAGAACAACCTTTCTCATCTTAAGATTTTATAACTATAAGTCAAGTCTGTGTTTAACATTAAAGGTTAAGCACCGTAAGCAGGCTTTACATTTACCGGCAGTCATGCTATAAAAGCAATCTGAAGGAGGTGCTGAATGTATCTAGGACTAAGACAGATCTTTAACAAGGGAAGCGTTATTGGGAAAATCACCAAAATTGAGTATGTTACAGAAAACGAACAAACCCTTACTCTTTTATCTTTGGCAATAGTGAGAGACCGCGAAGAAAGAGTTGCCTTATACGGCTTTCATCACGAATTGACGTTTGGCGATAAGATAGAGGCTGTTTTGGGCCGGCCGGTCATTAAAAGGTCAGAAACCATCTTCGATAAACAGCCTGCCGGCGACGTAAAAATAAGAAAGCAGAAGAACTGCTGGTATGGGGCCAAGGAATGGAGGAAGGTCTTATAGAAGAACGCCAAGCACATAAAACAAAAGTCTGGGAGACATAACTCCCAGACTTTTTCATTTGTGGACCTGGCGAGAATCGAACTCGCGCCTCGGCAATGCGAATGCCGCGTAATGCCATTTTACTACAGGCCCAATATTTTCTTTATCCTTTCTGCTTCTTTTTCTACCAGCCCTCCCTCGTATTCACCCGCGTGAGCAGCAGTCCCCTGGTAAATCGGTTTCTTCTGATCTAAGTGCAAATTCAGCAATGTTTCACGTGGAAACTTTTCCATATTAACATAGGCGTGAAATCTTGGGTAGCCCGATCCGGAGGAGGAAAGCGGACGAATGAAAGCGAGTTCGCCCTTTTCTTCTTTAATAAAAAAATAGCCGCATCGCCGCATAGTGTTCTGAATATTCTCCTGTGATTGAAAGGTAATTTTCACGGTTAAAAAAATTGCTTCCTGGACAGGTAAATTTTTAAGATTTTAAGGAATCTCGTAAAGATAAAAATGGCTAAAACCTCCAGAGTAAGCACCGTTGCGCTTTGTAGGGTATTGATGGAAAGGCCCTCGGCCGTCACGCTGAAATAATTTTTTGAGACGAAGTTAATAATATAAAGGGCGGTGGTCAAACCAACCCAAATATACACGAAAAGTTCGCCTTGCCGCTCCGCCCGCCTTTCGCCAAGCCATCTGACAATTTCTTTATGCAAAGAGTAGATCAGCAAAACGCCGAGGTAAAAAGGCGCTATTTGAACAGAAAAGAGATTGCCTCTGGTAAAGAAATCGATCGCGGTCATGGCCATGACGACAATAGTCACTATGGCGCAAATAACAAACAAATGCCTGTTGATACCAGACTCAATGACCTTAATATGCTGAAGTTGTTGGTTTTGTTTCATGTTTTATTATTTAATGCTAAAGCTAATCATAACATCTCCGGTATTAACATTGCCCCTTGAATCCTTGCAGCGGACGAAATAACTATAGCTGCCGCCGGAGACCAAGCCGGTAACCCGGGCAGTATGATATCTTTGGGTGCCATCGTCGGTAAGGTTACTCTGCATCGAGTCGTAAGATATGCCCTGCCTAGTGTCGTAACGGCAAGAAGCCGGCTCATCGGTGCTGATGCCAATCACAGTCTGTGTGGCGCCATAATACAAAACATCTCCGGCCGGATGCTGATTGCTGCGGACGGGCGGAGTGAAATCATCCGGCCCTGCAATGTAAAAAGAAACAATGAGGTCGTCGGTATTAACATTACTGTGATCGTCAGCGCATTTAATATAATAAACGTAACCCGTCCCTTCACTCAAACCCGTCACCGAGGTGTAATGGAAAGTCGAGTTTGTATTAGAAAAAAGCTTCATAGCGCCATAACCCACACCGGAAACCGTGTTGTATCGACAAGCAGCTTTTTCATCAGTGGCCAGGCTAATAGTTGTTTCTCTGGTTGCGGCAGACAAACCTCCGGATGGCTGGGGATTCGAACGGAAAGGGGGAGCGGCGTCGGGGATGGTGCTAGGAGCTGGATTGGAGTACTTGGTTGGCGGAGTGACCACAGGGGACTCTTGTTTAGGAGAGACGGTAGTTGGGAAGGGATTAATCCAAGAGCTTAGTTCAGAGCGATTCATTAATAGGAAAACCCCGGCAATCACAATGACTAAAAATATAACTATGGCTTGGCCTTTTTCTTGTTGCATATGTTTATTTTGTCGGGGTGTGGAGATTCGAACTCCAACTAAATCCTCCCGAAGGACTCGTGCTACCGTTACACTACACCCCGTTCCACGTGAAACACTTTAACTTACCCAATACTTTTGTTTAGTCATTTGATCTTGCTTGACCACCACTTTTTCTCGCTCTTTCTTAGCCTTCTCAACCAAGGAGCTAAGCTCCTTTTCGGTCATTTTACCCAAGTGCCCTATTTCTTCTTTTAAAAAATCTTTCTTGTTCTTCTTGGGGTCTTCCAGGACATAGCTTAATAAAACATCCAGTATTTGTCCAATTTTGGGACCAGGCGAAACACCTAATTCTTTCATGACATCATTCCCTGTCACCTTCAGCATTTTAACCGAGATCGGGTCCTGGGCCACTTTGTCGATGACGTATTTCAAATGTCGCAATTTATAGGGTTCGGCTTTGGGAACCCCCGAACCGATTCTGTCGCACATTCTTACCTGCAATAATTCTTCCATATTTTCCGGACCTGCCTGTCTGACGAGACGCCGGACTGAACTTTCGGTGACCTCATCAACATTGTAGTAAAACAAATGGAATCTCACAAGTTTGGTGATTTTCTCAGTATCTTTCTGGGAGAATCTCAAGCGAGTCAAAAGCTGGACAGCCATTCTGGCGCCAATGACCTCATGGTTGTAAAATGTCGCATTTTCGCCCTCGCCCCTTTTTGACTTAGGCTTGCCGATGTCGTGCAATAGGGCAGCCATCCTGACGTGGAAATTAAACTTCTGTTCGGCGGCATACTTCAGGGAAAAAAGAGAGTGTTCGTAGCATTCATAAACATGGTGTTTATTCTGGCCCACTCCGTAGCCCTCTTCCAGCTCGGGCATGATATATTTCAAAAGCCCCATTACTCGCAGTGTTTCAATGCCCTGAGCGGCCTTATCGGCCATGATGATTTTAACCAACTCGTCTCTGATCCTTTCTTGAGAAATCGCCTTAAGCAATGTCGCGTTTTTCTTAATCGCGACAGCTGTTTTCTCTTCAATAGTAAAATCAAGCGCAGTCGCCAGTCTCACCGCCCTCATCATCCTTAAGGCGTCTTCTGCAAACCGATCTTGGGCCACGCCTACCGCCCTGATGACCTTATTTTTCAGGTCTTTTTGGCCCGAAAACGGATCAATCATATTATCCCCATCTAAAGCAACAGCGTTGATGGTAAAATCGCGGCGGGACAAGTCCTCCTCAATGGTTTTGGCGTATTTAACCTCATCGGGGTGGCGCTTATCGGTGTATTTTGATTCCGAACGAAAAGTGGTAATTTCCACCTCCTTAACTTCCTGATTTTTACTGCCGGTTTGAACGGTCACGGTTAAAAATTTATTTTCGTAGAAACTCTTTTTAAAGAGTTTTTGGATTTCTTCGGGCTTGGCTGAAGTTGCCACATCCCAATCCTTAGGATCCTTGCCTCTCAATAAATCGCGCACGCACCCGCCCACGACAAAAGCCTCAAAATCATGCTTTTTAAGTTTGGCGATAACTGTTTTTACTTCTTTGGGTATCTCCATCGGTTTAATTTTATCTTAAAATTTGGTTCTTGACAAATTCGTTCAAAAACAAGATAATGAAATCGATGACTAATAATACCATTACTATTCCTAAAAAAATCACTAAAGGAGAAGAGCTTTTGATTGTCCCCAGAAAAACGTTTGAGGAATTTTTAAAATGGCAAAAAAGAAGAGAATGGGAAGAAAAAGATACTGATGAAGCAATCAAGACCTTCAAGAAAGAAAGAGGGGAGGGAAAACTTTTAAGGATAGGGTCTTTAGCTGAAATTAGGTAGATTATGGAAATTTACCTTACCGGGAAATTCAAGAAAAACTATGCCGTCTTGCCGGCACAAATCAAAAGAAAAACTGAAACAACGGAGCGAATTTTCAGGAAAAATCCTTACCACCCTTCTTTGAGAACTCATTCTCTCCAGGGAAAATACAAAGATTATTGGTCGTTTTGGGTAGGTAAATCTTATCGAATAATGTTTCAATTTTTAGACGCCACCAAAACAAAGGTGGTTTTTATTAATATCGGCACTCACGAAATTTACAAATAATCCGCCCCCGTAGCTTAATGGATAGAGTACTGGGCTTCGAACCCAGTGGTGCGAGTTCGATTCTTGCCGGGGGCACCAACAAAAAAGACCAGAAGTGCTCTCACAATATCGGGCGGTAAACCGCCCGCTATTATGAAAGCGCTTCCGGCCTTTTTTCATGATATCCGATTTCCGAACATCTATCTGGAAATCGGATATCCAGACATCGTAAATGTTTGACACAACGTCTCAAATTGCTATAATAAAATCAATATGGCAACTACAACTTTTACCCAACCGCAATTTTCAAAATTAGAAAAAGAAATAAAA
>Ga0265297_10003021_pt1 | contig 31786 bp, 40 predicted proteins | sample Munlanlwell13791_FD_192502 | JGI IMG/M metagenome (GOLD analysis project Ga0265297, IMG submission 192502) | Leachate microbial communities from a municipal landfill in Southern Ontario, Canada - Leachate well 137-91 | ecosystem: Engineered > Solid waste > Landfill > Unclassified | place...
CCGAACACATGAAGCTAGCAGATTGGAGTGCAAGCGACCGGTACTATATGCCGCTTATTTTAAACGAGGGTCTAGTTTCCTATTACAAGGAAAAGGGCCAAATCACGCAGCAAGAATACGACTTACTGCACCAAGATTATGTTGTACGGATCGCCGGCTGGTGGTGTATTCTTGCACGTAAAATAAATGTATCCACAGTGTAGACACTTTGACACCATTTCTTTAGTGTTATCCTGTTTGCATGGATAGCCCACTTAATAAACCACCACGTAAAAATAAAAAAGCAAGTAAGAAAGCTGCGTCCAAGAAGCAGCCCGACAAGGCCCGAACTGCGCCTACCGGTACTTTAGCGGAAAACGACGACATGCCGGAGAACGACGTACACTATGAAAAGCAGTTTGTTATCTATGCTTTATGGAAATCACTACCGCCTATGCTTCGCGGAGAAACCGCAGCAGAGCTTGAAAAGAAATACTTTATTGACGACGAGGAAATTATCCAGCTTTTGCAGATTAGGACACAGCGACAATTTGCGGACCATTACGACCTAAACGAAAAGACGCTTTGGCGGTGGAATATGAAGCTAAAGGACCGCGACTTATTTGCTGATATTCGGGCGTGGTCAAACGGCCTAGTAAAAAACGTTATCATGTCTACCTATCGCGCTTCCATGCTTAAAGACCCAAAGGCAAGTAGCGACCGTAAACTATTCTTGCAGTTTGCTGGTTGGGGCGAAGAAATGACGGTCCACAATAAAGGCGAAAGCTTGGCAGATATAATTAAGCGCGATCTAGGAATTAAGTAACTATGCAGCAAAAAAAGACGTTAGGTGCTGACATAGTAAAACGACTGTCCACTGATCCCGACTATTTCTTTAAGGAAGTGCTAGGCGTAGAGTTATGGGAAAAAGAAAGGGAACTTGTGCATAGCGTTAAGGACCACCGTAAAACGACGGTCCGAAGTAATAACAGTAGTGGAAAGACCTACACCATAGCGCGTGTAGCTTTGTGGTTTCTCTATGCCTTTCCACCGGCCGTAGTTATCAATACCGCACCTACGCATAGGCAGGTAGAAAACCAGTTTTGGCGCGAGTTTCGTAAGGCCTACAAAAGCAGTAAATGGGACTTGGGCGGTAAGCTTCTTAAAACACAATTTAACTTGGCCGAAGACTGGTATGCTATCGGGTTTAGTACGCAAGCCGGCGAGGACGGTATGGAGAAGTTTCAAGGTTGGCACGGTCAAAACGTGCTTATTATCGTTGACGAAGCCAGCGGAGTAAGTAAGCAAATCTTTGAAGCTATACAGGGTGCGCTTGCTGCCGGTGGTACGGTCCGCTTGGTGTATATCGGAAACCCTACCAAGAATACCGGCGACTTTGCGGACAGCTTTAAAGACCCTAGCTTTAACAAGATACACATTTCCGCGTATGACATACCAAACGTTAAGCAGAAAAAGGTAGTTATCCAAGGCCTTGCTACATGGGATTGGGTAGAAGACATGATCCGTAAGTATGGGGACGACAGCGACGTGGTGCGTGTGCGTGTGCGTGGCGAGTTTCCGAAGCGCGAAGCAAATACCCTTATTTCAGTGGACCAAGTACAAGACGCTATAGGATCGGACCGCGAACGTTACGGCGATCAAGAGTATATAGGCCTAGACCCTGCGCGTTACGGTGGGGATCGCGCTTGCTTTGTTTATAGAAAAGGAAACTATGCGGAGGTCCTAGAAAAGATAGAGAGCAGCGACCTTATGACCTTGGCCGGTAAAGCCAAGCAGTGGCTAAAGCGTTACCCGAAAGCCATATTGCGTATAGACATTATCGGACTTGGGGCTGGTGTGTACGACCGCTTGAAAGAGCAGCCGGACGTGGCTAGCCGTATTGAGGGCGTAAACGTGGCCTTGCCGCCTACTGATACGGAAATGTTTGTTAACCTACGTGCGGAAGCGTGGCAAGACACAAAGCAGTGGCTACGCGACGCGGTGCTTGAAGAAGACGAAGACTGGTATCAGTTGGCACAGCCCAAGTTTAAAATCCAGTCCAGCGGTAAGCTTTTGCTAGAGAGTAAAGAAGACATGCGTAAGCGTGGTGTGAAAAGTCCCGACGTGGCCGACGCACTGGTATTAACGATTGCGCGCGCTACCGAGGGCGGCGAGTTTATCATGGTTATGGCTGACTAGGTGGATATGCACAGTGCATATTTGCCAACCTTACTGTTACACTATGCGTATATAGATTGTGAAAAAACTTTTAATGCTTATATTAGCCCTGCTTACTTTTATTATCCTTTAACCACCTATGGACCAAATCAAAAAACTATTCTCACGTGCTGTTAGTGCTGTAAAAGGTTTTGCAGAGGGCGACAGCTACAATGGTTTAACTGGTGGTGGTAGGAATACGCCGCTTGTATCTAATTCTAGCGACGCGCAGCTATTGGCTAGTAATGAAAATTGGGTATTCGCCTGCGTCCACAAGATTGCTACGACTATATCCGGTATTGAACTAGAACTTAGAAGCTACGACAAAAAGGGTAACGAAGTGGAGATTGTGGACCACCCAATACTGGACCTATTGCAAAAGCCGAACGCGTACCAAACAGGACGCGACTTTATCTATATGCTTATTGGACACATTTTGCTTACAGGAAATGCGTACATTTTGAAAGACGAAGCTAAAAACCCTAAGCAGTTGGCGGTCCTAGTGCCAAGTGGTGTGCGTCTAGTTTTTAATAAGGAAAGGACTGCGGTAACAGAATATAAGTATATTTCGGGTAGTACGACTTCCACGTTTCCAGTGGACCGTGTAGTACACATTAAGACCCCTAGCTTGACCAACCCTTTCAAGGGTACTGGTATCCTTTCGCAGATCGCCAGCTGGGTTGACGTTGATAATGCGGCTACCGAGTTTAACCGCCTATTCTTTGTTAACGGTGCTGCACTATCCGGTGTCCTTACTACGGAAGCTACAACCGAAGCAGGCCTATTGCTTGCAAAGCGTGGTTTTGAACAGCGATATGTAGGCGCAAATAACGCACATAAAACAGCGGTCCTACCGAAAGGCGCAAAGTATGACGACAAGACAAGTACGCCACACGATATGCAGTTTAGCGAAATGGATACACGATACAGGGATAAAATCCTTGCTGGCTTCGGTGTACCTAAAAGTGTTATCGGTATTGTGGACGACGTTAACCGTGCCAACGCGGAAGCAAGTATCTACACGTACATGCTATTTACGATTGATCCGCTTATGAAGTGGTTTGTTGCTTACCTTAACAGCTGGTTGCTTCCAAGCTTTACCGGTACAGAAAAAATGTATTTTGAGTACGACAATATCATACCGGACAACGACGACCTAGAAATTAGGCAAGACGCTGCTGCACTTGCTGGCCAAGCATACAAGAGTATTAACGAGGTCCGAAGCGAACACGGCCTAACCCCTATTGATAATGGCGACTACGTTATGGGTGGAGGTTTTGCTATCCCTATTGGAAAGCCACAGCCACAGCAGATCGCAGCCAATATGGAAAATGCCGAGATTAAGGACGGTGTAGAAATGCGAGGTGGCCGAAAGATTAAGCACATAAGCGTTAAGCGCGCTATGGAGAAAGAAGCCAAGATTGACAGCATGACCGACGACCTTATAGGAAAGATTAACCTAGACGGCGTAACCAAGCTGCTTAAAAAAGCAACGGCTGATACGGTCCATAAAGAGTTTATTGCACGTGTAACCACGTTTGAAAACAAGTTTATTAAGGCAGTAGAAAAGTTTAGCGATACGATAGAAAAGCAGGTCCTAGAAAATCTAGCTAAGGAAACAGATAAAGCTTTCACTTCTACGCGCAAGGAATTGCTTAATACTTCACAGGCCAAGAACTTGTTTATTGGGCTTACTTTCCCTATCCTACAAGACTTGCTTGCTACCGAGGGCCAAGAACAAATGGACCGCTTGGACACTACTTTACCTTTTGACCCTTACGAGGATACAGCGGTTAAGCGCATGAAGAAGCTATTGGAACTTACTGCACAGTCATACACCGACACCACATTAAAGTTACTGTCCAACCAGCTGGAACAAGGTGTTAACAATGGCGAGAACTTGGAAGCATTAACCCAGCGTGTTGCTGACGTTTTCCACTTAACGGACACGTACAGGGCAGCGCAGGTTGCGCGGACCACAGTTTTTGGAGTGGCTAACAGTGCTGCACGCGACGCTTACAAACAATCCGGCGTTGTGCGTACAGTGGCTTGGCACACTGCCGAGGACGAAATGGTTTGTGATTTCTGCGGTCCAATGGACGGTAAAGTTATCGGTGTAGACGACAGTTTCTTTGATAAAGGCGACGTAGTACACGGCGCGAACGGATCAGAAATGGCCGTTGATTTTAACGGCGTAGAAGACCCACCGCTGCACCCTAATTGCCGCTGCTTTACAAACGCAGAGGATATAGAAGTGGAGAGGTAGCCGGAGTTATGCACAGGTCCTTAAATAATTAATAAATAAGTTAATGTTATCCTTATCGTAATACCAATATGAACAACCAAACCTTAGTAAAACTTTCGCCGGAAGCCGTAGAAAAGCTTATGACAGCTTTTAAAGCGGACCTTTTCCAGCTTGAAGTGAAGAAGTTAAAGGACGATACAACCGTAGACAACGGTACGTTTAAAATGGTTATCAGTACCGACAATGTGGACCGACACGGCGAGATCGTAAACCAAGACGGCTGGCTTACTGACAACTACATGAAAAATGCAGTTGTGCTATGGGGACATGACAGCTATGCAATACCGGTTGGAATTACTGACAAGCTTTCAATACAGATTGAAAACGGCGTTAAGAGTTTGGTTGCGGAGGGCCGCTTTGCTAGCCATGACTTCGCACAGTGCCTACGCAAGCTTTACGACGACGGTATGCTACGAGCGTCCAGCGTTGGCTTTATCCCTATGGAATACGAGGGCAACACCATTACTAAGGCAGAATTGCTAGAATGGTCCTTTGTTTCTATCCCTGCTAACCCTTTTGCCCTTTCTGCACGTGGTTACAACGTAAGCGATCTTATCGCTAAGGGTGTTATCAAAGAAGCCGAGGAAATCAAAGAGGGCGCAGAAGTTGAAACGCCTGTAGTACCTGCTAAGACTGACGAGGAAATTGCAGCAGAAGCAGCAGCCGCCGAAGAAGCGGAAGCTGGCGAAGCGGTTACTGACGTTGATACGGAAGTAAACGACGAAAGCACTACGCTTTCTATTACGCTTGCCAACGGCGAGGTTAAGACCTTTAAGTGTGCGCCTACTTTCAAAGCTGGGCGTGTGCTTTCAAAGGCCAACCGCGCAAAGGTTGAAACGGCAGTTAACGCCTTAGAGGAATTACTAGCAGCGGATACCGTAGAGGAAAACGCTGTAGAAGTAAAACCGGAGGGTGTGAAAACTGACAAAGAAGTTGAAGAAGCGGAAGCTTTCCTAAAACTTCGCGGAGGTTTACAGGGGCTTGCTACTCTTATGGGCGAGGTCCTAGCAGAAGCGAAAATTGACGCTAAGAAAATTGGCGTTGAGGTCCGCTAGTTACTGCTAAAACTATTAAGTTTCTATAATTTAACCTTTACCTATTATGGACGAAGCTAAAATTAAGGAGCTTTTTCGCAGCGAACTTAAAAGCGTTGTAGAAGAAACCCTTGCAAAAAACATTTCCGAAATCGCCGGAAAGGAGGTATCCGAGAGGGTACAGTCCCTTGTTGCTAAAATGCGCCTAGAACGTGCAGTTTATGGACAAGACGCGTCTGGTCTTTCAGACGAAACAAAGCTTGCGTTTGCAACGGACCTAAAAAACCTTGCTAACGGATCGCTTGAAAAGGGGTCTACTAAGGCGGCTATACTTGAAAGTACAGACGCAGGAGGTGGATACCTTGTGCCTACTGAACTTTACGACGGTATCATGCGTGTAGCAGCTTCGGCTGGTCATATTGCACGCGACGCTATGCGTTTCCCTATGGGATCAGATAACCTTGATGTACCACGTTACACAGGATCGGACCTTACAGGAGAATACCTAGGCGAAGATAGCGAGGGAACAGAAACGACTGTAACTTTCGGCGACGCAAAGCTTACAGCTAAAACTTGGATGGTTTTGCTACGAGTTGGTAACACACTCATGGCTGACGCTAAGGTAAATATCGTTGACTGGTTGATCGCGCTTGTTGCAGAGGGTCTTGCAGTACGTCTTGATAAGGAAGGATTTAAGGGTGGAACATACGCAGGTAGTCCATTCGTAGGTCTTCTTGCTTCTGCTGACGTTACTACATACACAATGCCTACTGGTAAGGACACGTTTGCAGAGTTTGATATGGACGAAGCTGCAAACATGATTTCTAACATGCCGGAGTCATTACTTGGCGACGCAGCTTTCTACTTTAACCGTACTGTTTGGGCGCAGGTCCGACAGAAGAAAGACACTGCCGGCTCTTATGTAGTTGGACAGTGGAACGGTGTAGTAGCTAATACTTTCCGATACGAGGGTATTAAGCCAGCTGGAGAACTTTGGGGCTTCCCTGTCTTTACGACAGATCAGTTGCCTACAAACAGTGCTACTGCGGTTTCTACTAAGTTTTGTGTATTCGCAAATCTTAAAAAGGGTCTTTTCCTTGGAGATCGTGGACAGCTTGAAGTTGCTAAGTCTACCGAAGCAACAGTTGGTGGTAAGAACCTTTTTGCCGCTAACCAAACAGGTATTCGCTTTATCCACCGCCATGCAATCGCAGTTGGTCTTGGATCGGCGGTAGTGGTTGGTAAGACAGCTGCTTCATAGTAGCTAGTTAATTAGTGCGTAGTCCTTAACCGGACCAAACATTATTAGCTAATCTTGAAAAAGATATGTCAAAGACAAACACTTCTAGCTATGAGGTCCTAAGACCAATAGCACACGGCGGCCGACAGGAAAAAGGCGCGGTGGTCCAGTTAACTGCTGACGAAGCAGCTAACTACGGAGCAGACTACGTTAAGCCATTCGTGGCGAAAGCGGAGGTTGTAGCCGAAGTTACGGAAAAGCCAGTTGAAAAAATGACCGTAGCGGAACTTAGGATTAAGGCCGAAGAAATGGGCCTTGATACTACTGGCAGCAAAGCGGACCTAGTGGAAAGGATCAACCTTGCCGCAGAGGAAAGCGACGGTGGCGACGAGTAAGCACCGCAATTATTAACGTGCCTTAATATACCTACATTCTTATGGAAAACGTATATGATAATGTGAAGTCAGTAGTTTCTCTTGTACCTGCTGTTCGTACAGCAAACGCAAACGGTACTGGTGTTGATACCCAAGGGTACAGCAACGGTAAGGTTGTGATTAGTGCCGGAGATATTGACCTTACAACTGGCGACGAAACTTATACCTTTAGTGTTGAGGATAGCGCGGACAATTCTTCGTTTGCTGCCGTTTCTGGTCTTACAACGACAGTTACAGCGGACAATCAGACAAAGAATATCCGTTTGTCTAACCTTAACCTTACACTTAGACGCTACATTCGTGTAGTGTTGACAGTGGCAGGTACAACGCCGTCAATCCCTGTTTCGGCAGTGCTTGAACTTGGCCAGCCGGTTAGTGGTCCAGTACAATAAACGCAAGTTTGTTTTACTACTTTGTCCCTACGCAAGTGGGGGCAAGGATAGGTAAATAAACCTAAAAAACAACTATGGCAACAAAAACCTACGGCTTAACAACAGAAACAAGATTAAAAGCACGCCTTGGTATTGATAGTACCGACGCAGCACGCGACGCTGTATTTAAGTCAATGGTTTATGCTGTAACTGATTTTATAGAAAACGCTTGTGGTGGCCGCCGTTTCCAGCGCGCTACTTACACTAACGATAAGTACGACGGTAACGAGATCGGCGACGGAACGGTGCTTAACTGGCTTACGCTAAAAAACGGTCCAGTAATAAGCGTGTCTTCGGTCCAATATGCAACTGGTCCGGTTAGCAATCCTACATGGGTGGACTTCCCTGCTGATAGTTACCAAGTGGACCTTAACCTAGGGCAGATTTACTTTAGTGGTGGTATGCCACGTGGTATGCAGAATATCCGAGTAACTTACGTTGCCGGTTATCTTATCGCCTTTGCTTCGGAGTATGACGACACACTGCACACACTTCCATTTGATATTAACGACCTTGCAGAAAGGTTAGCCACTAAGGTTATGAAGCGACGCGAAAGCGAGGGTAAAAGCCAAGAAAGCTTTAATAATAGCGGTATTACTTGGGGCGACTTCTTGGAAACACACGATCGGGAAATACTAGCTAATTACCGCCGCGTCTTCGCTGTATGATTGACCTAGATATACAGCTTAATGGCGTGGACGACATAAGGGCTGCATTTAAGCGCAGGCCGGAGGTTGTAAAGCGGTATATCAATAGGGCGATAGAAGCAAGTATCTTTGAAATTGAGAAAAACGCGGTGGACCAAAACTTTCAATTTAAGACACCGCGCGCACGCCGTACTGGATTACTGCAACGATCCTTTAAGTTTGGAATAGTAACGCGCGACTTCTTCGGGGCTATCGGTCCTACGGTCCGTTATGCTACAAGGGTACACGAAAATAACCCCTTTATGCAGCGTATAGCCCTAGCTAGCCAGCCACAGGTCCAAAAGCATTTTGATACAGCATTACAATACATAGCCGAAGACCTAAGCAACTAAAACACATATATGTCAAGCACAAACATTAGCGCAGTAAAAACGAAAATAAAGGAAAGGTTGGATACGCTTGTTGGCGCGGCCGGATCGGGTGCGGTACTTCGCGGTATTACAATCACGGACCTAAAGCAAGACCCATTGGACGCTGAAATACAAAGCTATCCACATGCGTTTATTATGCCGCCGTCAATTCAAACGGTGGAACTTTACGACACCAACAGCGTGCTGCGCGAACTTACGTTTGTAGTTATGGTGGTCCAAAAGTCCGAGAACATTACGACTAGTACAGAAATTGAGGACCTTATCAACACCATAATGGATACAATAGATAGTAGTATTACGTTACAGGGTACGGCTATTGGAGGGGTGCAACCAACTAGCAGCTTCCCCGAGCCATTTATCCACATGGGTAAAAGCTACATTGTCTTTGATATACTAATTAAAGCAAGGATACTTACTACCCTTACTTACTCATAACTTCTATGGAATACCCAAACAAAGAGATAAGCACAGCTAAAGCTGGACGCGCGAAAAAGGGCGAAGCTTTAGACGTGCAAGAAACCGAGTTTATGTTTCCACATAGTCCTAGCCCGATCTTGGTCCGAGCAAAGGACATAGGAGAAGCTAACGAAAAGTTTGCGGCCATTATTAATAAAGAAAAATAATTTACTAAACATATATGTCAAAGTTTACTGGCGCACAGGTTAACATAGGGGCAGCAAAAGAAGCGGTACGCGGCACAGCCGAAGCTTCCGCTACTTTCTATATCCCAAACACAAGTTTAAGTGTTGACGACAAGATAGAAACGGTCCAAGACGAAAATACCCTTGGCGTTATTGAGGATATACAGGGTATTAGTACGGTACACAAGAGTGCCGAGGGCGAGTTTGAGGGTAAAATTGGCGACAAGTCAATAGGTCTTTTCCTATATGCGTTGCTTGGTGCTAAGGCAGTATCCGGTCCTACAGATAGTGCTTATACGCATACGTTTACAGTTGCACAGTCCGCACAACACCAGTCCCTTACGATTTTCCAAGACGATCCAAACCAAGATTACAAGTATGCTAACGCCATGATTAAGTCCTTTGATCTTATGTGCGAACTTGGCAAGTTTGTAACGTACAAGATCGGCTGGCTTTCAAAGATTGGTGCAACAGCTACGTTAACCCCTAGCTACGCTGCGGAAAATACATTTTTGCCACAGCATGGTACGTTTAAGATCGCGTCAACGGCTGCTGGCCTTGGTGCTGCGTCTGCTACGGTTATCCGAAATATCCGTCTTAACGTTTCCAAGAACTTGCAAGAAGACAATGCGATTGGAAACATTGGACCGGTAGATATTCTAAACACACGCCTAGCGATTGAGGGCGAACTAGAGTTAGTTTTCAATGACGAAACATTTAAGACACAGCTTATTGCAGATACGGTCCAAGCTATGCGTATTGAACTTAACAATAGCGACGTGCTTATTGGGTCTACTTCTACACCAAAGCTAACGATTGACCTTAACGCGGTCAAGTTTAGCGAGTTTACAAGGAATTACAGCAACAAGGATATTACTACGGCAACCGTTAAGTTTAAGGCCTACTACAAGTTGGCCGACACAAAAATGGTTACTATGACCCTTATTAACGCACAGACTAGCTACTAACCTTTATGGAAAGAGAAACACTTACACTAAACACCACGAACGGACACAAAATTATCTACTACGCATACGCCACAGGGCGAGAAGCGCGCGCTATTGAAGCTAAATACTTGTCTAGCGTGCAAGTAGACCTAGGCGGCGAGGGTAAGCCAAACCTTTCAAAGTTTGATACCAGCGCAGTGTTTGAAGCAGAAAAAACGGCTATTGCTTCACTGGTCCGAAGCATAGACGATAAGACGGACAACCTTGTGGAAATTGCGCTTGATATGCGAAGCGAGGACTACGAACAGTTAGTTGCCGCTATAAACGAGGTAACAAAAAAAAAGAAGTAGTAGACGCGACGCTTAATGCGTACAGTAGGGATAGGATAGATAACACTATGCTTATCGCCGTGCTATGTGAACAGTACGGCTGGACATATAGGGAATATATGGACACGCCACAATGGTTTTTGGACCTAATAAAGCGCAAGTACGTTGTAGACGCTAAACGTCAAGAACGCGCAAGCAAAAAAACCTAAACCTATATGGCACAAAACCTAGAAATTGTAATCAACGCGCAGGATAAAACCAATAGTGCTTTCGGCAGCGCACAGCGATCCTTGGACACGTTTAGCGACAAGCTAGACAGCATGAAGCCGCAGTTTCAACAACTGGCTACCGCTGGAACGGTGGCCTTTGCTGCTATTGCTGGGGTTGCTGCTACTACGGTTAAAGCTTTCGTGGACGCACAAGCACAAACGGAAGTTACTAACCAAGCTTTAAGCAATACGCTAGACAACCTTTCAAACGGTGCTTTAAAGAAGCTTAAAAAAGATACTGGCGACTTGCGCGACGGTTGGGCCGGACTTGCTAACGCCGCACTTAAAGCTGGCGACGCTGCCGTTAAAATGGGCTTTGACGACGAAACCGCCGCCGCTTCTTTTGCAAAGCTGTTTGCTGTAACCAAGGACGTTACACAAAGCCAAAAAGAAATGGCCCTTGCTATGGACCTTGCGAGGTATAAAAACATTTCACTAGAAGACGCTACGCAAAAGCTGGTTATGATCCATGCCGGTGCAACCAAGGAACTTAAAAGCTTGGGTATTGCTGTAGTGGAGGGTGCAAGCGTTATGCAAAACTTGGACAGCGTTACTAAGCAAGTAACCGGTACAGCCGAAACGTTTGCTTTAACTACTGCCGGTAGCATGGAGATTTTAAAGGTCCGCATGGACAACTTGAAAGAAACGATCGGTGGCGCGCTAGAGCCGGCCTTTGTCCAGCTTTTGGATAAGGTCCAACCGCTTTTAACTAAGTTTGAACAGTGGGCCAACGAAAACCCCGACCTAATCGCTAAAATCGTCCTTATGGGGGGTGCAATAGCCGGACTGGTAGCAGTAGTAGGTTTGCTTGGTTTGGCCTTGCCAGTGGTCATAGCGGCCTTTACAGCTCTAACTGGACCGGTGGGCTTGGTTATAGGTCTTATAGCTTTATTGGTTATCAACTTTGATACGGTTAAGCTTGCGGTCCAAAACCTGTACGCAACCCTAGAGGGGTACGGCGTGATTATCATTTTCCGCGACATTTGGGCTAATATCCAAAAGAACTTTAGCGAAACCCTTATACCGGCCGTTAAGCAGCTTTGGGAAGCCCTAAAGCCCCTATTTCCTTACTTGCAAGAGTTTGGGAAGTTTCTAGGTGCGGTGTTTATCGTAACCCTAGTTGCGGTGGCCAAGATCATAGAGGGCTGGATATATGTATTTACAGCGTTGCTAGAAATCGCTATGCAGGTTGGTACATACGTGGCAGGTGCGCTTAAAACTGCGTTTGACGCTATCGGTAACACGATAGATTACATAAGCACAAAGGTTAACGCCTTAATAAGTAGCTTGTCTTCTTTGTGGTCCAGTATGTCTAAGTTTGGTGGCAGCATGATGTCCGGTGCAGCAAATATGTTTGGAGGTGGCCAAAAGGTTAACGACGCGATCATAACCCCTACTGGCCGCGTTATCACACCGGCGCAAGACGACTACATAATGGCCACGAAAAACCCAGCTGGATTATTTGGCGGTGGCAGTGGTGGTTTTATCCTAAACATAAATGGAGGTAACTATCTAAGCGAAGACGCAGCTTTCCAGCTTGGCGACATGATTATTGACCGCTTGCGTATGGAACTAAAAATGTAAAATCTTATGTCTGTAATAGTAACTATCGCCGGCGTGGATCGTACAAGCGAGATTGACTGGAAAAGTTTTACTTTACAGCGCGCGCTAACGAACGCAACCGACACCCTACAATTTAAGATACTTAGAAAAGAAGCGGCCGACTATAAGCCGTCTTTGTTGGACGACGTACAGGTAACGGACGGTGGTACTACTCTCTTTGGTGGAAACATTATTACTATGGACGAAACCGTGCGCGGTCTAGTAGAAACGGTGGTAGTGAACTGCAAGGATTACAGCTTTAACTTGGACCGCTTGCTGGTAGTAGACGTGTACCAAAGTATGACGGTCCGAAATGTCATTAAAGATATTATCGGGGTTGGTAACGCTTTGCAGTTTGACGGTGTAAACGATAGCGCGGCCGCCGGATCAAGCACCACGCTTAACGGTATTACCTTTTCTATCACTGGACGCTTTAAACGAGGGACTGCCGGCACGTTGCAGTATTTCCTTAACCAAGGTACTGCGGCGTTAAACAACGGCCTAGAAATAGGTTTCCAAGCGGATAACACCTTTATTTTTAGCTTTTATAGCACCAACAAGCTTGCTACGACAGCAACGTACACAGTAGACGGCCTATGGCACGCTTTCGTTTGTACCTATAACCCGACCACAAACGCTAGAAAGATTTACATAGATAACGTACTGGTTGCTAGCGACACCGCACCAGCTGACTACGGCGGTACAGGTGTACTTACGCTTGGTTGTGGTATTGGTGGTACTAACTACTACAATGGGTACTTGGACGAAATCGTGGCGCGTAATGTGGACCTTACCACTACACAGGTAACGACACACTACAACCGAGGGGCTGGCGTTATTGAAACGGCCGACAGTACCTATATTGACGGCTGGCACTTGGACGAAACAAGTGGTACGTCCGGCGTAAACTTTGTGCGTGTAAATGCTTTAACCCTAGGCGGTGGAATGGGTACAAGTAATTGGGTAGAGGGTAATTGCAGCACGCGAGGGTTTACGATCAATAACGTAACCGCCACAAATACCGTTAATTACATGCAGTTTAACTACGAGCAGCCAAGCAAGGTTTTCCAACAGATCGCGGAAACCTTTAATTGCGACTGGTACGTTGACGAAAATAAGGACATACACTTTTTCGTAAATACTTATACGTCCGCACCTTTTAATTTAACGGATACAGGCGGTTATCACATTTACGACAGTTTGGTTATCCGAAAGGATATTAAAAACCTGCGTAATAGCGTGATCGTGCGCGGTGGTAAATATCTAGGGGCTAGTACGACTGAAACGCAAAACGCCGACGGTGTTAAAACTACTTTCTTGTTGGCTTACCAGTACAACAGCATAAGCGTAACGGTGGCCGGCGTTGGCAAGACAGTTGGAATTGACTTTATAGACGATCCTACACTTTACGATTGCTTGTATAACTTTAACGAAAAAGCTATTAAGTTTCCTAGCGGATCAAAGCCAACAGCTGGCCAAGCGGTGGCCATTACCGGAACGCCGTACATACCGGTTATTGTAAACGTCAAAGAAGCTATTAGTGTGGCTAATTATGGCGATTACGAATATAAGATTATTGATAAAAGCTTGAACAGTAAGGAGGGTGCGCGCGACCGTGCAAAAGCCGAACTTGCTGCGTGGGCCAATACTCTTAACGAGGGCAGTTTCCAAACTGTTACTTCGGGCTTAAACGTTGGCCAAACGATAAATATAAACAGTACGCTGCGTGGTATCAATACGGATTACATAATAAGCCGAATTGTAAGCAAAATGTATACACACGACAGCATGAAGCACGAAGTAACCCTTGTAACTTCGGCAACTTTCGGTATGGTTGAGTTTTTGCAAAAGCTTCTAATGGATAAAGATAAGGAAATACAGATCAACGCAAACGAGGTAACGGACGAAGTTACGGCCGTTAACGAGGATATAGTTATTACGGAAAGTACGGTTATTAGTTTGGTCCACAACGCACAAGCGGAAACAATAACGATTGGCGAAAGTTGTACGGTCCAAGCACTTAACTATGCGGTCCAGTTTTGTGCAGGCGATCAAGCAGTTAGCGGCTTTAAAAGACCATTTATTTTAAATGGATCGCCACTAGCTTAGTTATGCACAGTGTCCCTTACGTCTTTAACAGGTATTCTTGATAATATAACACTATATGCAAACCCCTAACGTCAAAGAAAATGTAGCCCTAAAAGGTGTGTACCGTATCCGAAAGGCGAAACTTGTAACCGAGGAACACTTTAACTTGGACCGTGAAGCAGCATGGCTTAGAAGCGTTGGCCGTATTGACGAAGCTAAAGAGGTAATGGAAAAGCTTAACGCTATTTGCGAGAAAGCCGGTCTTTTGGAAACCACGATTATAGATAACATAATCCCTACCGTTGGGCGCACAATGATTGCGAACAACCTAACCAGCGTGTCCCCTACCAACGTAATGCTGGCAAACTATATTGCGCTTGGTAGTGGTACGAATACCCCAGCAAACGCAGACACAACCCTGCAAACGGAAACCTACCGTAATGCGGTGGCCAGCCGAACAAACGCAAGCAATATAGCTTACGTTACCGGCTTTTTTAGTGCTACGGAAACAAGCGGTACTTACAGAGAAGCGGCGATATTCTCTAATGGTACAGGATCGGCCAACAGTGGTGTGCTTGTTTCACGTGTAGCGATTAACGTAACAAAGTCAACCAGCGAAACGCTGACGATTGACTGGACCTTAACTATTTCATAATAAACTATGGCTTTTAAAACATGGGCAGCAGGCGACCAAGTATTAGCAGCGGACCTTAACGAAAACTTTAGCAAAGTCCCTAGTAAGGTTTTTGTTGCTTCCGGCGCAATTTCTGCTAACGACAAAGTGATACTAACCAGCGACGGTAAGGTACAAGTTATTTCCGGTGTTACAGCAACTAACGGAACTTCCACCAGTGTTACCGCTTCCGGTACGATTGGATCGGTCCATGCGGCTTATGATAGTGTTTCGGGTAAAGTCATTGTGGCGTATCAGAAAAACGCAGGTACAACCGGCCAAGGGTGTGCGGTGGTAGGTACTGTATCCGGTACTACCATTTCCTTTGGTGCAGAAGCCCAATTTAATGGTACGTTTACCAATAACATTAACGTTTGTAAGACTGGTATAGGATCGTCCAAGTTTATTGTTGCTTTCTGTAACTACGATACAAGCCAGCAAGGGGGTATTGTAGTAGGTACAATTTCCGGTACGACTATAACGTTTGGGTCTGTAGTTGCGTTTAACGCTGGTGTTGCAACAAATAACATTTCGCTAGATTGGGATACAGGAAACAGTAAAGCGTTGCTTGTATACCGATCCACTACGGCGGCAATTAAAGCTTCGGTGGTTACAGTGTCCGGTACAGTCCCTACCGTTAACACGGCGGTGGATATTGCCACAGTAAACGGCCAGCTATCCAAGACAGTGTGGACCGGTACTTCTAACGTCTTTGTGGTTGCTTACTATGACGGTACAAATACAAACGGTAAGGCGGTGGTCCAAACAGTGTCCGGTACTTCTTCTTCGTCTGGTACTATTGCGACTTTCAAAAGTGCGGCAGTTTCGCAGTCTATAAGCATGACCTATACCACAAGCGCAAAAGTGGTTATTGGTTATCAGTTAGTAAGTGATACGTCCGGCAGGGCCGTTGTTGGTACTGTATCCGGCACGACTATTTCTTTTGGAACAGAAGCAACTTTTGCCACAGGTACTATTACAAACGTAGCCCTTGCATACGACGCTGGACTTGCAAGGGTGCAGGTTGGTTACTACGACAACACAAACGGTAAGGTTATTATCGGTACAATTTCCGGTACAAGCATTACGTTTGGAACAGCAACTACCACGACAGCCAGTGCTTCGCCGTACATTGACAGCGTTGTATATGTTTCGTCCGGTATTTGTGTGCATGTCCACTCTAATAGCGGACTTAAAGCACAGGTTATTGGAACGTACTATACCAACCTTACAAGTACAAACTTCTTAGGAGTTGCACAAGCGGCGGCGGCTGACACCGCAAACTGCCGCGTTACAACTATGGGAGGTTTTGCAACAGATAGCGGTATGACTATTGGCACAAAGTATTACTTAGACGACGCAGGGGCTAAGTCAACAGACAATACAAAGCCGTACTACGGTTACGCTGTATCCGCTACGGAAATATGCGTCAAAATGACCACGTAATTTTATGACTGTAAAAGAAATACCAGCTATGATAGCAAACGACGACAACGGCTTTGTTGCCAGCATAAGAAAAAACTGGGTGCTTATCTTTTTTATTGGTGGCCTTATTGTCCAGTGGACCACAACCAACGGACGACTTACTGCCCTAGAGAAAGCGCAGGATAAGACGCAAATAGTTACAGATAAAAACACGGCCGATATTGCCAAGGTTTCTAACGACTTTAACGTGGCGATTGTAGAGATAAAAGCGAATTACATTTTTATTAAAGAGAAATTGGAAAAGCTAGATAACCAAAGCAAATAACTTTATGGACGAAAAAAACAAAGTAGTACCAAGTGAAGAAATAGTAAAGGAAAAGATTAAGCCAAGCGACAGCGAGGGCTTAAAAGCCGAGATCAGGGAAAAGGAACTTAACGTACCCGACTTGCATACAATGATCGTGGCCGAAGAAGAAATTGTAAATAGGCCGGTTTCTTTTAAGGAAACCTTGATTACTTTAGTAGACGCGTATATGACGCGCGACACTCTAACGCCCGAGCAAGGCGCGGAGTTAGCAAGCTTGCGCGGCAAAATTATTACTGGCTTAACAGATCAAATATGGACAATACCACAACCCAAGAAATAGAACACTTTACCGGCTTATTACCGGACACACGTGCAGACGTTGAGAAAGCTAAGGACTGGCTTGCTTCGGAGATTTTTATACCTGTATCCGGTACGCCAACTTATAGGAAAGTTAACGAGGGCGAATGGGCTAAGTATCAAGTACGCAACCAAAACGGAAGCGGTAGCTGCGTGGCAAATACGGTTGCCAAAATGTTTGAAATAAAAAGAAAGTTAGACAAGGGCGACAGTATCAAGTTTTCGCACGCCCCTATTTATATAAAGCGCAGCAATAAGCCAAGTGCCGGAATGATCGGCGTAAACGCTTTGCAGATCGCTTGCGATACTTCTACTTGCCAAGAAGCGGATATGCCTAGCGAGAATATGCACGACGCACAGCTGGACGCGCTAGAATTGCCGGAGTATTACGAGGATTTAAACAATTTGGTCCTACCTACCAACTTTGCGACTGTACCGGCCAAGGACCTTAATTTTGACTTTGTAGCGCAGCTTATACAGCGCGAGGGTTGCGCCATGATATGGATAAACACCGACTACGTTTCTTGGTGTAAGGACATACCTACAGCCGGTGGAAAGAAAGGTAGCGTTGTACACAGCTGGACTGGCGTAGATGTTGTTAATCTTAATGGAGAGGACTACATAGTTGCAGAGGATAGCTGGGGTAAGTGGTTGGATCAAAACGGCGTAGCTTCCAAGTACGGACCGGACGGCCAGCGACTTATTAGCCGCGACTTCTTTAAAGACGCAGTGTGGTTTGCAGCGGTCCTATTGGACTTTGAATATGATGTTACCGACGACGCATTTAAGCCGTTTAACACAATCATGGAATACGGCGACAGTGGAGCAGAAGTAAAGCGTTACCAAGAAATGCTAAAGGCGCGTGGCTACTTCCCAAGTAACCAGCCATGTACCGGCTTCTTTGGAAACATTACGGCCCGATCCACTTACGTTATGCAGGTCCAATATAACGTTGCGCCGCTATCAGAACTTAATACGGTCTACTTTTCACACACTGAAAAGCGATTTATTAAGGGTGGCCGTGTAGGAAAGAAAACGTTAGATATTATTAATACTAAGCTTCTTAAAAAGAAATAATCATGCAAACAGAAAACAGCACTAGGTTTACGATTGACAAGGTAGGTCTTAAAAAGGTTGGTATCGGTTTCCTTATCGCTTTAGGCGGTGTGGCCCTTACTTATTGGCAAGACGCGTTTTTACATATTGATTTTGGTAACTGGCAAATGTTAGCCGTTGCCGTAAACAGCGCGCTTGTAAACCTAGCAAAGAAGTTTCTAACCGATTACAGCAGTCAGTAATCGGAGTTGTCCTTTGCAAACGCGGCCAGTTAAAGGGTGGGTTGAAACCCCACCGCCGCGACCAATCCTTTAACCCTTTCGTGGAGGTGTCTATGGCTAGAATTGAACAGCTGGCCCAAGACGCGCTAGACGCGAGGGCCAAACAAACGTTGCTTACGAAATGCCGGCCCGAAGTATTGGACGGCCGGACGTGGTACAACGTTTACCAAACGACGTATTACGTGGAGATCGTGGCGTGTGCCAAGTACCTGCGCTTGCGTGGGCTTACCGAAGAACACCCCGAGAAACCCTTTTTGGTCCGACTAATTTAAGGAGGTAGGTATGCAGTTTATCCGACTAGGTGTGGACCAAACAGTGGTACGGACCGCTGAACTGGTCAAGGGAAGCGTGCCGCACTTTCAACAAGGGGGCTACGAGTGGTACGACATTACGGACGCAGGGCTGGCGGCCGAAGTAACACTACTGCGACAAGCCGGTGTAATTGCACACCACCCTGTAGTGCATACGCTGATCCGGTTTGAAGAAAGGCGGCCTTAATGGGAAAGAAACTGACCCATGACTTACACCACCGGAAGCCGAAAAGCCAAGGTGGGGGAAAAGAGCCGCGCAACCTTTCCACCGTGCCAGTTAAGAAGCATAGGGCTTGGCACTTGCTTTTCCGTAACTGCAAGCCCGAAGAAATCGCGCGCATTATCAATGCCACGTGGTTAGACCCCGACTTTAAATTAACCGTTGAAAGGAGGTGATCTATCTTGACCGGCCGGAATAGACGGCCAGCAACCCTATCACAAGTGGGGTTGCTTTTATTGCACGGTAGTACCATACTATTAGTGGACCAGCAACAAGGGAAGCACGCTATGGACACCGAAGAAATAACGCCGTGCAAAAGCAGCACGCCGTACTTGTACCTTTGCAACACGTGTAAGACAGAAAGGGATTTTTTACTTATTTGGATCAAGACGTTTACGGACCGCCGAGAAATCCACTATCGGCTGGAATGTACGCGCTGCGAACAAAGACAAACCGAACGCGCATATTTTTAACAGTGGGAAGCAGTAAACGAAATGGTCCACCAGCGACCATTTCATTTACTGCTTTTTCTGTTTGACCCTTATTTTACGTTGGGTGTGTAAATTGAAATGGTCCGTTGGAGGGTATTTGCTATACTTTTACAAGTGATAGCTTCGCGCGTTATCACGGTCCATTGTGTAGGTTTTTGCCGGCTTCGGCAAAAAGGGTGGATCGGCCACTACCGTAAGGCGGCTATTGCGTAATGGCAAACCTAAATACAAAAGTACAATTTGGTGGTTGGTCCAAGCGACGCTATAAAGAAATAAGGCGAAGCTTTAACCGTCTTTTGGACCAGCTAGAAAGTGAACAGTAAACCGCGACATGCTTGCGGTTTTTGTTATACTTATTTTACGATTGCGTATGCAATCCTTACTACGTCCTAGGCGTAGTACGATCGCGGTTTTGTATAACGGTAGTACGCTGCCCTCATAAGGCAGAAGCGCAGGTCCGACCCCTGTAACCGCAACCAGTACCAGCATTGTATTAGCCCCCTGCTGTCCCCTACCCTGCTAGCACGTTTGCCATAAAAAGCCCCCGAACATTGAAAAATAAGGGTTTTTTGGCGATAGGGGACAACTTTACCCCCTGCCCCCTGCCGTCCGAGAGGGGGCAAATAAATAACGATAGGGGACTACTTACATGGTTACTATCTACTATCTAAAAGTCCGAATAGTTAGGCGTTGGCAAGAAATCAAAGCCGCCTTTTGGAAAGCTATACAAGAAGAAGCCGACGCGGAATAGTCCGGCCGGTTGTCCACAGTTACCCACTTGCTTGGGCTTGTGTTTGTTCGGTGGTAGCGTATAATTATGGTGTTGGAGAGGATTATTTAGTAACATTAAAATTAATACCAGTTATATGGAAACAACTACTGCGCTACGCAAAGCAGCGCGCCAACAGGCGAAGCTTCGCATTGGTGTATCCGGTCCGGCAGGATCGGGAAAGACATACAGCCAACTTTTAATAGCAAAAGGTTTAGCGTCCGATATGTCTAAGGTAGCAGTCATTGATACCGAGAACGGAAGCGCAGACCTTTACAGCCACTTAGGTGCTTACAACGTTTTACCTTTACAAGCACCCTACGCACCGGAACGCTACATAGCTGCAATACAGGAATGTGAGCGCGCCGGTATGGAAGTAATAATTATTGATAGCATTTCGCACGAATGGGACGGCAAAGGTGGTTGTTTGGAAATCAACGAAAAGTTGGGCCAAACAAAGTTTAAGGGTAACAACTGGGCCGCATGGTCCGAAACGACACCGCGCCACCAAAAGTTTATTGACGCGCTTGTGTCTAGCCCTTGCCACATACTTACTGCTGCAAGAAGCAAAACAGATACGATCCAAACCGAAGACAAGAAAATTAAAAAGGTTGGACTTAAAGAAATCCAGCGCGAGGGATACGAATACGAACTTACGCTTAACTTTACGATTGACCGCGAGGGCCACTATGCGGTTGCTTCCAAGGATCGTACCGAATTGTTTATACACAAAGACCCTTTTGTTATTACCGAGGAAACAGGTAAGGAACTACTAGCTTGGGCTAACAGTGGTATTGCACCACTTCCAAAGGTAGACTTGCCACCGGTCCATATTGCCGAAGACGTTGCACCACAGCGTCCAGCTGCACCAGCAAAGCCACCAGTTGACCCTATCGCAGCAGCAAAGCACAAGATCATGGTATTGCTTGAAATCTTGGCTAACGGCGTTAAGCCAACAGACGGTGCAGTTATCAAGGCCGACGTTAAGCGTTATACAGACCTAGACTTACTACCGGAGAACTACGAGGAAATCGTAAGCCGTTTGGAAGTTACCGTTAAGGAAAAAAGAGAGAATAGCGCAGCAGCACAGGATACGGCTAAAATTGACCAAGGCGACGGTCCGAAAGACGAAACGACAGAAACCCCGAAAGCACCACGTAAGCGTGCGCCACGTAAGAAATCTACAGCGTAGGAACAGATACCAACCAAGTTAGCAGTTTCGTTTACATTAACAAATCAGATACCAACTAAAATATGAACTTCCAAAAAACCTATGTATTGGGGCGTGTAGCACATACCCCCGAAATGAAAGCTTTACCAAATGGCGGCAACGTAACCACGTTTAGCATGGCTACTAACCGTTATTGGAAAGATAACGACGGCAAAGAACAAGAAGCCGTAGAGTGGCACAATATGATCGCTTTCGGAAAGACTGCGGAATTGTTGGCCAAGTATGTGGAGGGCGGCCAGTGTTTGTTTATTGAGGGTAGAAACCAAACCCGAAATTGGGAGGATAAGGACACCGGTAAAAAAATGTACCGTACCGAAGTCATGGTAGAGAAGTTTCAGTTTGGACCAAAGAGCCAAGCACGTGAAAATGCAAAAGCAGGTGGGGATAACCAAGAAGCCAGCACAGCCGTTAAAACAGGCGGTTATGATGGTCCTTTGGCAGATCAAATCAACTACGACGACGCAGTTATCAACATAGACGACATACCGTTCTAAAATCTTACAGTATACTAGGTACTAGCGGTTAATTATGACTGCGCCAATATACACCACTCTATGGCACAAAGACGAATGTTTAGCTTAAAAATCGTTGACACCGACGCTTTCGTTGATATGCCGCCGACCAGCCAGCTGCTTTATTTCCATTTAGCTATGCGTGCTGACGACGACGGTTTTATATCCAATCCTAAACAGATTGTACGCGCGACCGGTTGCAGCGAAGCGGACTATAAAGCACTTATAGAAAAGCGTTTTGTCTTGACCTTTTCTAGTGGTATTTGTGTAATCAAGCACTGGCTGATCCACAACTACATACAAAAGGACCGGTATATGCCAACGAAATATACCGACGAAAAAAACCTAATAAAGACAAAGGAAAATGGGGCGTATACGGAATGTATACAAAATGCGTCCAGTTTGGATACACAGGTTAGGTTAGGTAAGGTTAGGTTAGGTAAGATTAATACTTCTGCGGATAAATCCGCAGACGCGCTGGAAACCCCTAAAGGGAAAGAAGCCAAACCCAAGAAGCCAGCAAAAGTAAAAGCACCGCCAACACCTTACACACCGGAACTTTTAGAAGAAAAGCTTTGCGACATGGAAAAGAAAGAAGACAGCCACCTTAACATAATCGCAACCTTTATCCGAGAAAAGCCGGTTAAGATTGAAAACAGCCAGCAGCTTACAAATGTCATAACACGCTTTGCTAAAGTTGCTTCGGATATGGCAGGTGCTTACTCTATGGACCAAATCTTTACGGCCATAGACGAGATCAAAAAAGATAACGTTTGGCGTAAACGTAAAGGCGAAGCAGAGGTAGATTGGGGTATTGAAACGGTCCTTAAAAAATTAGTTAAAAAATAATCTATGGCAAAACGCGAAGAACAAAAAGAAAAAGGGCCGGATATGCCGAAGCTTACACAAGCGCACTTTTTAGAGATTACGGAATTAATCAAGAAGTACGGAGGTGTTAACAAGGTCATGCAGTATTGGCACGCTGTTATGCTTGACGAGCAAGGTAACGTTGTAGCTATCTTGGACCATAGCGAACACGACGAGTACACTATGGCTAAGTTTGAAGCCCTAGAGCCGTTAAAGGGTATTAAGTACATAGGCGCAGGTTTCTTAAACTACGTGCCGTATACGTGGTGTACAGAATGGATACGGCAGTGGGAATGGTGGGTTGGCGAGAATAAACACTTGGCGGTGGTAAAGCCATTATTGGCGACACCGGAAAGGATTAAAAGCTTTAGGGATAATTTTAACAAAGTACATGCAAAGTAATAAAAATAAATTGGTTGCAATCTTACTGGCGTTTTTCCTAGGTGGGTTTGGTATCCACAAGTTTTACTTGGGACGTACCACTGCCGGAGTTTTCTACCTGCTTTTCTGCTGGACGTTTATACCTGCAATCCTATCTTTCTTTGATTTCCTAGGGTTGATCTTTACTAACGAGGAAAGGTTTAATAAAATCTATAACTAATTATGTCCGCAAAAACAGAAAAGAAAATCAAGCAGCTTTACCGCCGCGACATACGCGACAAAGTAAAGGAAATGGCAGACCAGCATTTCAAGGACGGACCGGTATTTAACAAGCGGCCGAAGTATTGCCCTTTGTGGTTTTGGAACTGGTGCGCTTCTTTCGTATGTGATATTGATTTCTTGATCCGCTACCAAATCTATCTAAAAAATAATCCGGTCCGCGAAGCAAGGGAACTTACGGTTGAGGAAACACAAGAGATACTTAACGGTTAGGGTTGGGGATAGGTTGCCAAAAGTAGCTTGATTGTACGCTACTATGCTATAATGCAAGGCGAAACTACACTACTTTTTACTATCAGTGGAAACCAAGAAAACGCGCTTGCAAACCCGATCCCTTACTTTCGTACCACACAAGGTAGTAAGTGGTCCAAGGGTGCTATGCGATACACAGCTTGGAAACAATACGTGCAGAAATGTTTAGAGAAACAAAATAATCTAAAAGCCGTAGCTGGTAAGCCAATCAAGTTAACCGAGGAAAAGACAGCGACAATGGATATTGCAATAGAGTGGGCCAATAAAGCGCACGCCGATTGCGATAACATTTTCAAAGGGATAGCTGATGCCCTTTTTGACAACGACAAACATATAACAAGCGGTAGCTTTAAAAGCTGCATGTCAAAAAGTAAGCACGGCCAAGTCCTTGTGCGTATAAAAATAAATGGCAAATACCCCTAGAAATAAACGATATGAAGAAACTATTGACGGCCCTAAGTTTGCAACCTTTCTTTTAAAGGAAAAGACGGTAAAGCTTGCCGGCGTTGGAACTTTCCAGCTTACCGTCAAGAAGCCGTACATGGGCTACAGCACCACAGCTAAAAAGCGTGCCATGATCGCCGGAGGTGTCCGCATAGGTTTTAGACCAGAACGTGGACTTAAAAGCATAATCAAAAATGGCAAAAAAGGACCAACCAAAAAAGCTACCAGCACCAAAGTGGCAGCACGAACTAAGAGAGGTTAGCAAACTTAAAGGTTACAAGCACAACCCTAGAATTATCAAGGGGCGAAAGTTTGAGGACCTTAAAGCAAGCATTGATAACTTCGGAATGGTACAGCCCTTGGTCATAAACCAAGACGGCGTTATTATTGGCGGCCATGCACGCTTTTACTATTTACAGGAAAAGAAAATCAAGCAGGCCAGTTGTTACGTGCCGGATCGGTTGCTTACTGAAAAAGAGGTCCAAGAGTTAAACATACGCCTAAACAAAAACGTTGCAGGCGAGTTTGACTTCCAAGTGCTTGCCAATTATTTTGACGTTGAAGACCTAGAAAGCTGGGGCTTTGAAAAGCAGGATTTCGGTATGGATATGGGGATAGGCGACGACGAAGAAGAAACCGGAAAAGGCAGTAAAGACAAGGGCGAATACAAAGACCTTACTTTTAAGCTGCACGAAAACCAAGCGGACTTTGTAAAGGACATGATAGAGTTAGCGAAAGATAACCTTATTGTTGACGGTCCAAACAATAACGACAAAGGAAACGCTTTATATACCATTTGCAAGGAATGGCAAGCTTCACGTCTTTAATACTATGATCGGCCTACCTAGAGGAAAAAGCAATAAAGAAAGGGGAACTTATTTTATCAAGGCAAATACTACCGGTATGTATATAACCGTGTGCTGTCCAAGTTGCGGTAAAACTTCGGTCCTAAGCAAGTCCGCGCACAAGATAGACGGCGACGGTAATATAACCCCTAGCTTGCAGTGTCCTTATGATCTTTGTATTTTCCACGATCATGTCCAGCTTTTACACTGGCCTAAGTCCACAGGGTAGATACCCCTTTAATTGCTATAATTTACATGGTCAAGCTTACGTCTTTGTCTTGGCCGCTAGTTGCCAACTTTCTAGCTTTTTTGCAATAGTTGGGACGTGCTGCTAGTGGGAGTTAGTCCAATGTGGTGTTGGCCTAAATAATTTCTCTTTGAAAAAACCGGTGCTGGTACGCCGGTTTTTTCGTTGTCCACAGTTATGCACAGTTTGGCTATTGTGGTTATGCGGTAGTACCGTATAATTATATTAGTTAGGTACATTGTTGCTGCATAGGTCCAATAATAAAAAGCGTGTAGTTTCGGCGCGCTTGTGTACGTGCAGTTTTAAAACCTATGTAGCACCAATGTACTTAATTATTTATCCGTTAACACCACAAATACTATGTCCGCTTACAAAGCACCAAAGTATCCACGTATTCTTGTAAGTCCAAAGCGTCATGCTGCACTTGCAAAAGAAGCTGTAAAGCAAGGTAAAAGCATTTCTGCTATTGCCGAGTTGAAGCTTAAATAGTCCTATGATTAACAGCGACCACATTAAAAACTTCTTTATCTTTTTATTGGGTATCGGTATGTTTACCGGCGTACTTTTTACAGCCATGCACGCGATTGATAAGATCGCGGACCGTGATTGCGAAAGAGGAATTAAAAGCGCATGTAAATACGTGCCGGTCCAGTAAGACAGTGCTATAATATATCGGTGCTACCCACCATTTAACTACCCTTTATTTATGACAATCCACAACGAAGAAACAGCAGAAAAAATAGCCGTTGGACTTTCCGAAGTCATGGTTAAGCAAGCCATAGACGGCGAAAGAAAGTTTTACCAGCGCATAGGTACTGCGGTAGTTGATAGCATTACACCGGAACTTACGGTTACGGTGGAGGGCGAAAAAGAGCCAAGCACCTTTATGTACGACGAGGTAGTAAGCCGCCAAGTAGGACACCATACCTACATACGGCCAAAAGCCGGAGTGCCTATGCACAAGCCGCTTACGCCTTTCCACCCTGCGGCGATCGCTGCGCCAGTAAAGGTTATAGACGCAAAGCCGAAGAAGAAAAGGACGACGAAGAAAAGCTAACACCACATTATGAACACTAACCCACTATCGCAAGTCCAGTGCATTGTTGCCGCTATGGTAAGCCAGCCGCACAAAACGATTTGGTACGCCAAAGATTTCATGCCGCCGGAAAGAGATTTTAACGATCCTTTCTTTGTGGGGTATGAAGCTAGCGCAAGAATGTCCGACTTACTACGCATGTACCCATATATGTTTGAAGCAGGAAAGCAAGGAAAATACCGCACTTTACGTTTCAAGTTTGAGGACAAGCACGCGATATTGGCCAAGTGTTACGACGATATGAAGCAGGTAATTATTAAACACTTAGTCATTTAACGCACTATGTCCGGCACGATAGTTTGCAGGTGCGTTGGTTGCGATAAGGTCCGTAAGGTATCGTTTGACGAAGCAAGAAAAGGCGCACCCAGCTGCGAAGACTGCTTTAGTCCAATGGTTGCCGTAAAGACAACACTTAGAAGATAGCCCTATGATGTCCGACGTTGAACAAATGCTTATATTTGCAGTACGCCACGCACTTACTAAAAGTAATTACGTTGTAAGCGTTACCGTTAATTACTTGTTGGAAAATGACCTAAGTACACAGGTCCGGCAGATAATCGCTAACGATATAAAGTTGGTGTATCCGTCCCTATATACGTTGCAGCAGCAACAATGGGGGCGAGTGCTGAAAGCTTGGAATATAAAACTATGAACTGGAACGCATTAAAAAGTGGAGGTTGCCCGAAATGTGGCGAAATCCTTAAAGAAAAAGGACCGCTTCTTCACTGTATGCCACCCTGCACTTTTAAGATACGGTCCGAGCGCGCGCTAGAGATTATCCGAGAGGGCAGAAACCTGCACTATACACCGGATAACCAAGCTGGCTTAGCTTCCATACCAAACCCAAAACATGGCCGCTAAAGATTTAACCGCAACCGAGATATTGGAACGTATGCTTGTAAAGCATAGCGATATTGTTATGGACGAAAAGCAGTTAGCTTTTGTAAAAGAAGCTATGCGCGCTGCGGTTTTCCAGCTGTACATAGACACCAGCTTAGGGGATACGCCGGAAGCGCGGACCATACTGCGAGAGTACAACAAGTATATCTTTCACAAGTCCCGACTTCTTGGGTTTGGTATGGAAAATAACCTTGGCCTATATGGATAAGGAAACTACACCGGCTATGGTATTTGCTAGCTATCACTGGCCGGATCGGAACTGGACGACGCTAAGCAGGCAAGAAAAGTTGTATTGCAATCGGGCAATACTAGATATTAAGAAATCATTTAAAAAGTTTTAACACCATGACGTTACGAAACAAAGTTAGTGTAGGTTTGGATATAGTTTTTGCAGTGGTCCTTGGTTTCCTTATCCTTAATGGCGAATGGCTTGCAGCTGGTCTTTTCTTGATCGCGCTTGTTATGTCTATCGTTATGGCAATACTTCGCTATCACAAACCGACTACGGAGAACACCCTTTGGCTTATTTGGTCCAACGAGCATAGGGGTTGGTGGAAGCCAAGAAGTAGCGGTTATACCAATGACCGCGACGACGCAGGCGTATACACATACGAAGAAGCCCTAGAAATTGTGGAGGGTGCTAACAAATACTTGGACCGTAAAAAGCCACCGTATGAAGCTATGGTTAAGTGTAAAGATTAAGCCATGAAACTATCCCTTAACAAGAATACGGACATTGATATTGAAAAGTTGGTTGCTTCGCGTCTTTTGATCCAAGCAAATAGTGGAGGTGGTAAGTCATGGACCTTACGCCGTTTGCTTGAACAATCGCACGGTAAATTGCAGCACATTATCATTGACCCCGAGGGCGAGTTTTCTACCTTGCGCGATAAGTACGATTACGTGTATGTAGGTAAAGGCGGCGATATGGAAGCTAGTACAAAAAGTGCGGCTTTATTGGCCCGAAAGCTGCTAGAGTTTAATGTTTCCGCAATTATTGACCTATACGAGTTGCACCCACAGGAACGTAAGCACTTTGTAAAGCTGTTTTTGGATAGCATGATTAACAGCCCTAAAGAGTTGCACCACCCTTGCTTGGTAGTGATTGACGAAGCACATACGTTTGCACCGGAGAAAGGCCAAAGCGAAGCACTGGACGCGGTTATTGGTCTTGCTTCACTTGGAAGAAAAAGGCAATTTTGCGCGGTCCTAGCTACCCAGCGTATTAGTAAGCTGCATAAAGACGTTGCTGCGGAATGTAACAACAAGCTTATTGGCCGCACCGGATTGGATATAGATATGAAACGTGCCGGCGAGGAATTGGGCTTTACGTCAAAAGATCAAATGCTATCACTACGCAGCTTGGAAGCCGGAGAGTTTTACGCCTTTGGTCCAGCTATTTCTAAGGAAGTTATCAAGGTGGAAATAGGACCGGTGCTTACCGAGCCGCCAAGGATCGGTAAAGCAGCGGGCCGAGGTGTGGCGCAACCAACACAAAAGATAAAAAGCGTACTGGCCAAGCTTGGCGATCTACCAGCGGAAGCCAAGAAAGAGCAGCAGACTATTGCGGATATGCAGCTAGAGATACGCACGCTTAAAGCACATAGGTGTCCGGTTGGTACAACGTCCCAAGCGGATATTGACCGTGCTGTAAAAATTGCGGTTGATAAAAAAGAGAAAGAAATGTTTGTAGAACGTGGCGAGTTTCTTAAACACATGAACACTCTTTTTAAGGTTATTGAGGGTATAGGCAAAATGTCCGCAGACGTGTTGGCCACTAAAGAGATTGCGCTAGAAAAGCTTAAAAAGTCCGGCGGCGATATTGTAGGAACGCTTGGGCTTGGTATCACTGGCCAAACAAAACCTATGCCACAGCAGGGATTGAAACCAAAGGAAACGTACTTTGTTGGCCAAGACCCAGCACACGGTAAAGATAAGTCCGTAACCGTTATGTTTAAGAAAGAGGGCGACAGTATGGAAATGGTATCTATGACTGAAAATAAGCCGGTCCAAGGTGGTGCTAAACGTATGCTGCAAGTATTGGTTTCGCGCTACCCTATCGCACTTACGAAAACCCAGCTTGGTACTTTTTCCAAAATGAAAGCAAGCGGTGGTAGTTTCGGCACATACCTTTCCACGCTTAAAGGCCAAGGGCTTATTGCACAAGACGGCGACTTATTGCAAGCAACGGAAGCCGGTATAGAGTACCTAGGCGAAAGTCCACAACCACCACAAACACCGGACCAAGTTATTGCTATGTGGAAAGACAACTTAACAGGCGGCGCAAAGCGTATGTTTGAAAATCTAGTTGCTATCTATCCGCAAACGTTAACTAAAGAGGAACTTGGTTTACAGTCCGAAGTGGTCCACACCGGTGGAAGCTTCGGGACTTATCTAAGTATCCTTAAAAGCAACGGTTTGGTGGACGTGCGCGGATCGGACGTAAAGCTATCAGATAATTTATTTATATGAAACTACTTTACTGTCCAAAATGCCAAGACGCTTTCAAGCTTTCTATGGAGCTGCGCCAATGTGCGTGCGGCTTGGTAAAGGGTCATTACCTAAACAATGTGGTTGCGGAAACTAACGGAAAAGGGATAGATATTGCGATTGGTAACGGATCGCTACAAAACGCTATTGAGGATATGGGCCAGCACTTCACACTTACACGTGGCGAAGCGGACCGCGAAGAATACTATAAGGACGGCTACGGCCGCATAAGCCATGCGTGGGTGCGACCAATGACCGGTAACGGCAACCCACACACCACTATTAACAAAGACCTATAAAACACCACTTTATGGAAACAAGAGAACACACACATAATAACTGGCTGGATAGCCAACCATGCGAACACTGCGGTGTGCGTAAGCAGATATGCAAGGTAGAAAATTGTCCGGTCCAGCGCATGGTTAACAGTTTGGACGAAGTTTTAAGCATGTACGATCGCCGCACCCAAAAGGCAGTGGTCCAAGGCGAGTAGATATGGTAAAGCTTAATGAAATAGAAATTAAGGTCCTACATGAACTTGCACAAGCAGAAAGGCAAGAGTGCTGCATGTACTTTAGGGGTATAGTTTCAAATACTAAACTGGAACTAAAGCAGGTACGGCGCGCTTGCAGATCGCTTGCACGTAAGAAGCTTGCGGAGTATGTGCGCGGACTTATGGACGAAGACGGCCAAGTTGCTGGTAGCGGTTATACTGCAACCCAAGCAGGTGTTGATCGTGCCGAGATTGAAGACATGGTTTTCACTACACCGGAAGCGAAAGAAGCAGCTTTGCGTGGAGTAATAACCACACCCTTATTTGATTTAACTACATGAAAATATACGCGACTAGCGACACACACTTTGGACACGATAGGGAAAAGGTACATAGGCCTGCTGGCTTTGAAGCCCTTATCTTAGCGTCTGTACGGCGCGCCAAAGGCGACATACTGGTACACTGCGGCGATTTCTGCATAGGCGACGATTTAAAGCACCATAGGGCGTTTTTGGACGCTGGAAGCCATTTTAAAACTAAAGTGCTGGTCCGAGGAAACCATGACGGCAAAAGCGACGCTTGGTATTACGATCAAGGGTGGGACTTTGTTTGCTACGCCTATGTAGCGGACCATTTCGGGAAGCGTATATTATTTACGCACATGCCAGTACCTTATCGCGGCGAAATAGAAGCCGCTTATTGGACACCGCACTACGAGCCAAGCATTAACGTACATGGCCACTTTCATGGAAACAACCACCGCAAAATAGACAGCAGCGGTTTATACAACAAGGCCTACCACTACGACCTTGCGCCGGATATACATAAGTTTGGGATAGTAGACGTGGAAACAATCGTTAAGCAAAACGGTACATTATTAAGCGAACGGTCCAAAAAACATGAGAAATAAAACATTTAACTTGGTTGGTATGCTGGTTATCGTCTGTATCCTATTTGTATCCATTTTGTATACATTTAAGAAAGAGTGGCAAGAAATGGATAAAACGGCGCGGTCCGTTTGTCTTGCTAGTGGGTACATGAACTATAGGAAAGTTGAAGCAAAAGGCGACGGCCACTATACCGTTACCTGCTACAACAAAGAATGGCGTAAGGTTGATTTTGAAATGTAACACTATGCCCGAACACATGAAGCTAGCAGATTGGAGTGCAAGCGACCGGTACTATATGCCGCTTATTTTAAACGAGGGTCTAGTTTCCTATTACAAGGAAAAGGGCCAAATCACGCAGCAAGAATACGACTTACT
>Ga0265297_10003022_pt1 | contig 31779 bp, 36 predicted proteins | sample Munlanlwell13791_FD_192502 | JGI IMG/M metagenome (GOLD analysis project Ga0265297, IMG submission 192502) | Leachate microbial communities from a municipal landfill in Southern Ontario, Canada - Leachate well 137-91 | ecosystem: Engineered > Solid waste > Landfill > Unclassified | place...
AGAATACCCCGGAGTACATCGGCCTGCGCGAGCAGGTGATGTCCATGAATAAGGCTAACGGCGACCTGCGTTTTACTTATCTGACGGGTTATCGGGCAGGCCAGCTGGTTTTTCTTGTGGATTCAGAGCCTGTTTTTTCTGCGGATTATTCCCCTCCCGGCCAGGTTTATTTTGATGCCAGCCAGGGCTTAAAGAGCAATTTTTACAGTAAGAAAGACTTCATTGACGGCCCGTATACTGACAGATGGGGCACCTGGATCTCGGCGTTCAGCCCGGTTATTGACCCCCGGACAAAAGAAGTCATCGCTGTTGTCGGTATGGATATGGATATCAAGATTTGGCAGCAGAAGATCTTTGAATACAGGGTGATTGTGATCATGACCATCCTGGTGATATTTATCCTCTTTGTAAGTTTTTTTGTGATCAACCTGATCAACCGCTCCGCCAGCGAGAAAATAATCATCTCCCAGCGGCCCCTGCAGCATTTAATTGATAATATCCCTAACCCCGTATTCTACAAAAACAAGCTGGGCGTGTATTTAGGGTGCAATAACGCTTTCCTGGAATTCTTCGGTTTCAAAAAAGAGCAGGTTATCGGTAAAGCGCTTATAGACCTTTCGCCTTTAGTTATGGCGGATAAACACGCCGCAGTTGACCGCGAGCTTTTTAATGCTACCGAAGGAGGGGTTAAAACATATGAAGTTGAACTTTTGCACGCCGATGGCACGAACCATACTGTCCTATTAAGCAAGTCTACTTATCCTGGCCCTGACGGCCGCGTGGCGGGCTTGATCGGCGTAATCCACGATATTTCCCAGCGCAAGCATTTTGAGGATGAATTGAAATTAAGGAATATTATCCTCTCCACGCAGCAGGAGGCTTCCATAGACGGGATACTCGTGGTGGATAATAACCGCAAGGTCATTTCATTTAACCGGCGTTTTGCGGAAATGTGCGATATCCTGCCGGAAGCGCTGGAAACAAAATCCGATGAGCTTATACTGAAAGCGTTTCTTAATAAGCTTGTTGACCCTGATAATTTCCTCAAAAAGGTGCTCTATTTATATGAACATAACCATGAGGTAAGCCGGGATGAGGTATTCTTAAAAGACGGCAGGGTTTTTGACCGCTACTCTTCACCGATGGAAGGAGCTGACGGAACATACTATGGCCGCGTCTGGTATTTCCGCGATATTACCGAGCGTAAAACCATGGAAGAGGAATTAAGGGATTCTTATAAGAACCTGGCGGTAAAAGTCAAGGAGCGTACCGCGGCGCTTCAGGAACTTAACTATGAACTGGAAAGGACGGCAAATCAGCTGAGAAATGCCGTTAAGGTAAAGAATGAGTTTTTGGCTAATATGTCGCATGAGTTAAGGACGCCGCTTAATTCCATTAACGGTTTTTCCGAGATACTCTATGACGAGACATTCGGGCCGTTAAACAAAAAACAGAAAGAATATATTAATTATGTTTTGCTTAGCGGCAGGCATCTGCTTTCTTTGATCAACGACGTTCTGGATATGGCAAAGATCGAGGCAGGCAAAATGACCCTTTCTTTATCCAGTTTTCCTTTGAGCGGAATATTAAGGGACGTTGCCGTAATGTTGAAGGAAATGGCGTATCGTAAACACATTGAGATGGCCCTGGAGCTGCCGGATAGTTTAGGGAATATTGAAGCGGATGAGCGCAAAGTGCGGCAGGTAGCTTATAACCTGATCTCTAATGCCATTAAATTCACGCCCGAAGGAGGTAAGATCGGCATTAGGATGAAGAAGGTGGAAATGGGGATTGAAGTGGAAGTTTGGGATACAGGGATCGGTTTTTCACAGGAGGATATCGCCAAAGCGTTCCAGGCCTTTACGCGCATTGAAAGCCCCTATAGCCGTATCACTGAAGGAACAGGCCTGGGCCTGGCGCTTTCCAAAAAGATGATCGACTTGCATGGCGGCAGGATCTGGATAGAATCCGGCGGTAAGGACCGCGGCACAGCGGTGAGGTTCGTTTTACCGGTCAGGCGATGAAGAAAAAGATCATTTTAATCGTTGAGGATAATGAGAATAACCGCGAACTTGAAAGGGACCTGCTTAAGCTGGCCGGTTTCAAGGTATTGGAAGCAGTGGATGGGGCTAATGGCGTGGAGATCGCCATGCACAGCGTGCCGGATTGCATAATCATGGATGCGCGCCTGCCGGATATGAGCGGCATTGATGCTGCCAAGATACTCTTGCGTGATGAACGGACTCATGATATACCGGTTATTTTTGTCACAGCTTCAGTGGTCGGGGAATATGTTGAAGAAATAAAGACTTTGGATAAGGCTATGTATATAAGCAAGCCGATCAATACGCGGACATTCGCCAGTGATATCAAAAAGTTGTTGAAAAGCAGCAAGCGGTGATCTTTTAATTGTGCTGCTTGTTTTTATAGCAATGAAAGGCCGGATTCATGGAAAAGAAGAGGGTGCTGGTCATAGATAATGATGAAAGCGTGTGCATTTTCGTAAAAGTCAAGCTGGAAAAAACCGGTAATTACAGTGTTCTCGCGCTGCAAGACGGAAAAAACGTCATCCCCAGGGTGCATTCCTTTAAGCCGGATATCATACTGCTTGATCTGATCATGCCTACACTCGGCGGCATTGAGGTCTGCGATATGCTGAACAATGACCCGCTGGGAAAGGCCATCCCGATCATCATACTCTCCTGCCTTTATAAAGATATTGACAGGATCAAGGCTTTCAAGGTAGGGGTAGTGGATTACATTGAGAAGCCTGTGCAGATCGACGAAGTTATTGCCGGAATAGAAAAAGCCCTGAAGTCCAATAAACCATAAGGTTAACTGGCTGGCTATTTGTAACTTTGAGATAAATATTTTAATTTGACTTTATCCTATTAACCCTATAATATAACTTATATAATCGGAGGTTGAATTTGAAACTGACTTCGCGCAGCGAGTATGCCTTATTAGCTTTGATCTACCTGGCGCGTAAAAATTCTGCGGAGCCTGTTACAGTGGAGGCGATCGCCAGCGCCCAGGGTATACCGCCGAAATTCCTTGAACAGATATTATTGGACCTTAAACGGGCAAAGTTGTTAAAGAGCTCCAAGGGCCAGCATGGAGGGTTTATTCTTTCCAGGCGGCCGAATGATATATGCCTGGCGGAGGTGATCCGTTTGTTCGATGGGGCGCTTGCGCCCACCGAATCGGCGAGCAAGTATTTCTACGAACCGACCCCCGCAGAGAAAGAAAAGAAACTTATCCGGTTATTCAGGCGTATCCGTGATTATATTTCTGTAGAGCTGGAAAACGCAAAACTTTCCGATATGTGTTAGGTTTAGTATAATATATATGCAGATAGAACAGTTACAGATCTTAGCCGGAGTAGGAAAAGACGGGCAAGCTGATTCGATCAGCGAGATTACCCTTAAAATGGGCGATGTGATCAGCATCGTCGGCCCCACGGGGAGCGGCAAGACAACGCTGATCGATGATATTGCGCTTTTTGCCGACCGGAACACGCCGACAAAACGCCGCGTTTTGATCAATGGCCAGCCTGCCTTGGAAGAATTCCTCAATGACCCGTCAAAGAACCCGATCGCTTTCATTACCCAGCATACCAATTTCCTTTCTGATTTGCCCGTAGAGGAGTTTTTGGATATTCACGCCGGCATCCGGCGCAGGGATAACCGCGCTTTAGTTACCGCAGAAACCGTGGATTTTGCCAATCAGCTTACAGGCGAACCGATAGACCCCAAGAACGCGATGACCGAACTTTCCGGCGGCCAGACACGCGCGCTGCTTATTGCTGATGCGGTGATCATCGGTAATTCGCCGATCATTCTTTTGGATGAGATAGAGAATGCCGGCATCCACCGCACAAAGGCGCTTGAGCTTCTTAAGGGGTATAAAAAGATATTTGTCTTCGTCACGCATGACCCGCGCATAGCCTTATTATCGGATTTCCGCGTGGTTATGCGTAATGGCGCGATGAAACAGGTGATCCATGCCCATGATGAAGAATTGCTGGTGGCTGAAGAGATAAAGAAATTAGATGACTTGATCTTGCATTTCCGCAAGCTGATCCGTAACGGTGAAAGGCTAAGCGCAAAAATGCTGGAGGAAAGGCTGACTGCTTTATGAAAGTCGTGATCTGCGCCGGCCCGCCGACAACAGGCAAAACTACCGTCTTAAAACAGGTTGTTAAAAGGCTTATCCGCCTGGGCCTTGCGCCGGCCTATCTGAAAATAGACGTACAATATGCTGTTGAGGATGAGGTTTTTGCGAAGGAGTTCGCTATCCCCGCGAAAAAAGTATATTCCGGCGAACTTTGCCCTGACCATTGCAATGTCATGGTCATGCGCGATGCCATCGAGTGGGCAGCGTCTTTAGGCAAGGATATATTGTTCGTTGAGACAGCCGGTTTATGCCTGCGTTGTTCGCCTTATATTGAGGGGGCTTTTGGTATTATAGTGCTTGAGGCGACAAGCGGCATGAACCTGCCGCGCAAGATCGGACCGATGCTTACGCTGGCTGATTTAGCGGTAGTTACCAAAATAGACCTGATCTCGCAGGCAGAGCGTGAAGTGTTCAGGGCGCGTATCATCAGCGCAGCGTGTAATATGCCTATCTGCGAGACGAACGCCCTTTATGGCATAGGGATTGATGCGGTCGCAAAAAGGATAATTGCCTGTGAAGAGATAAGTGATACTTTGGTGTTGCGCGGTAACCCGCCGGTAGGGACCTGTACTGTCTGCGTGGGCAAGAAAGAGATCGGCTGGCAGCAGCATTTCGGCGTAGTAAGGCCTTTAGAGAACGAAATTTTCTACCGCGGGGAATAAATAATATGGATAAAATAGCAGATCTGCAAGGCAAGATACTAAAACAACTGCCCGGCCTTGATTGTGGTTTATGCGGCCAAAGGTCATGCGCTTTGTTTGCTGCGGTCCTTGTAAAAAATCCTGAAGAAGCAAAGAAGTGCGTGCATTTAGCTGGAGATGGGCCATTATTCAGGGTAAAGGAAGAGGTTGGCCACAACTGTGCGTCTTGCGCAGGCGTAAAGGCAGTTGATACTGTATCTGCCTGGCATGATTCTTTGGGCAGAGAGTTTGATTTTGTTTTAGATACATTACCCGGCGATCCCGGCCCGCGCGAGACGATCATCCCGCGCAATCCTGCCAGGATAAAAGAATTGAATATCCAGGCCGGGGATATACTAATCGGCAGGCCTTTAGGCATGTCTTGCGGATGCCCGATCACCCACTCTGGCGTGGTCATGCAGGCTGACCCGGTTAATGGCGTGATCGTCTGGTGTGTAACCGGGCCTTTGGCTGCTCGTTCGGGGGCACACAAGGATCTTGGTTATTATTCTGCCGAAGCTTATGAAGGCATGGTCAGAGAGCCGCGCAGGCAACTGCAAATCGGCATGCGTTACTGGTTCCTGCCACGCCGCTGCATGCTGCAATGGCGCCATAGCGGGCTGGTAAATTTCATCAATAAGCGGCTTGATGCTTTTCAGGTGCGCGTTGAAGGGCTGTTTATCGGCTGAACTGCTTTGTCAAAATAACCTAATAATAGGTTGACAATGCCAGGTAAAGTGTTATAATTACTCAATAGTAAAATAGATTAGAAGTCTAGGGCCGAAGGGTTTAGATAACTAACCTTCGGTTTTTTTGTTTGTCATTATCTCCCTGTTAGTCAAAAAAATGCTAGGGGTTTTGGATGGCGATGATTTCTAGCAGGGTTACTATAATTCCATAAGAAGGAGGTAATAAATAATGACAAAAGGTAAAGTGAAGTGGTTTTCCGATCAGAAAGGCTATGGTTTTATCACTCCGGAATCAGGCAATGACGTATTTGTGCATCACAGTGCGATCAATGGTGAAGGATATAAGACCTTAGCTGAAGGCCAGGAAGTTGAATTTGAGATTGAAAATGGCCCTAAAGGTGAAACGGCTACGAAAGTAACCAAATTGTAAGCATGCAAACACAGTGGATCCGGCACAATTTTGTGCCGGATTTACTTTTTTCCGCCTTTTAACGGCGGGCAAGGAGGATTAAATGCATACAGGTAAAATAAAGAAATTGGTCAGGGACAGGGGTTTTGGGTTCATCGCGGATACTGACGGTAAAGAAGTGTTTTTCCATCAGTCCAGTGTCGTAGAAACGCCATTTACTTCCTTAAATGAAGAGATGACGGTTGAGTTCGAAGTTGAGAAATCCGATAAAGGGCCGCGCGCTGTTAATGTCACGGTCAAGCAGTAATTCTTTAAAAAAGGACAGCTATTAAGAAGATAAAGACTTCACCTAAAGGCAGGAAATGCAAATTTCCTCACTGTAAACAGATATTGAGTATTTATAACCACGAGCTTTACTGCTGTATCCACCTTGGCAAGATCGCCAAGGAGGATAAGCGTTAAGGCGCGTTAATATTATGCCATTAAGATCAAACAATCAAAATAACCTGCAGCAGGACCTTCAGAAGAGCGGCCCCGATTTTTTTGGCCTGGGGATAGCTCCCAAGATCTTGGAGATACTCGAGCGTATTAAATTCAAGTTGCCTACGCCCGTGCAGCTTAAGGCGATACCTCTGGCTTTGGCTGGTAAAGATGTTGTGGGTATTGCCCAGACAGGTACGGGCAAGACCCATGCGTTCGCCATTCCTATGGTGCAGCGCCTTGCGCAGAGAACGGGTTCAGGATTAGTGTTGGCTCCTACAAGAGAGCTGGCTATACAGATCTCCGAGGCCTTCCAGGCGCTCGCTCTTCCTTTTGGGATGAAAACAGCCTGCCTTATCGGTGGCGCGCCTATGTCGGACCAGACAATAGCTTTACGTAAAAATCCTCGTATTGTCATTGCTACTCCCGGAAGGTTGATCGATCATATGGGTAGATGGAATTTTATGCCTGATGAAGTGCATACATTGGTGCTGGATGAGGCTGACCGTATGCTGGATATGGGGTTTGCGCCGCAGATAGAGAAGATCCTGCGTTTTTTGCCTAAAGACAGGCAAACGATGCTTTTTTCTGCGACAATGCCAAAAGAGATCATGGAGATTGCCGCTAAATACATGAAACTTCCTGTAAGCGTGGAAGTAGTCCCTTCCGGCACGACCGCGGAGTTAGTCACCCAGGAATTATTTATTGTGCAGAAGGAAGCCAAAAGCCGGCTTTTAAAGAAGATCCTCGCGCAATACCATGGCTCGGTACTTTTATTCTCCCGCACTAAATATAATGCCAGAAAGATCACTTCCTCTATAAGGGATATGGGCTATAGCGCTACGGAGATGCACTCTAACCGTTCTTTAACCCAGCGCAGGGAGGCTTTGGAGGGGTTTAAGACCGGTAAATACAAGGTGCTTGTCGCTACAGATATCGCCGCGCGCGGCATTGATGTCACGGGTATTGAACTGGTGATCAATTATGACCTTCCGGAAGACGCGCAGAATTATGTGCACCGTATCGGCCGCACCGCCCGCGCCGGGCATAAGGGCCACGCAGTGTCTTTTGCCACCCCCGACCAGAAAAGCGATGTGCGTGATATTGAAAAGATCATCCGCGCCAGTTTACCTGTTTCTAAACACACCGGGATCACTTTGGAAGAATTCAGCGAGCATTCTAACCATCAGGCATCCGCTAAAAATAAGCCCCGCAATAATCAAAAACGTTATAGATACCCCAAACCAAAATTCTACCGCTAACATTGCTTTTCTTGCCCCTTTAGCCAAGTAAATCCTTGTTTTATTAACACCTACCTTTTATAATATCATTCGTATAGTTGTAAGCAGGTGCCTTTAGATATTACTGTTGGGCGGGTTCATTTATCTAACGGAGAAAGATGAAAGCCGATCATACAGCCAAGCAATTATTCTTGCTGGTCATTCTGTCTTATTTTTGTTTTATGTTCGGCAACAGCCTGATCAGCCTCACGAACTTAGATGAAGTTTTTTACGCCCAGACAGCCAAGGAGATGATAAAATTCAACAGCTGGATGACCCCTTATGCATTCGGCCAGCCGCAATTTGAAAAACCCATCCTGTTTTACTGGCTTTTAAAATCCGTCTTTATGGTTTTTGGTGTAAATAGTTTTGTCTCCAGGTTTTTCCCCGCCCTATTCGGGATGATCGGTGTGGTCGCGGTATATTTTCTGGGTTTCTGGGGCTTTAAGGATAAAGATAAAGCGTTTACTTCCGCGGTCATTCTCATGACCAGCACGCTTTATCTGGTTTTGGCGCGTACGGTATTCGCCGACCTGATCTTTTCCGTATTTATATTGCTGGCATTGTCTTCTTTTTATATGGGTTATTCCGACAAGGAGAGGAAAGGCCCGGGTATCCTCTGTTTTTTCTTTTTTGCCGGCCTGGCTGTATTGACAAAAGGCCCGTTGGGCTTGCTTATCCCCCTGGCAACAGTAGCTTTATTTTTGTTCCTGCGCAAAGAGATAAATTTTCTTTTCAGCCGTTATATTCTCTGGGGGCTTTTGCTCTTTTCTTTGACCGCGCTGCCCTGGTATTTTCTGATGTTCAAGCTTTACGGCAACGCTTTTTCAGGCGAGTTCTTTTACAACGATCATTTCAGGCGGTTTTTTGAGGCCGAACATATAGGTAATGATACATGGTATTTTTATCTTTTCTCCATTATCGGCGGCATATTCCCCTGGAGCCTGTTTTTGATCTGTGCGTTATTTCTATTGCCTAAATGGTTAAGCCAAAAGACAAACCCGTTCTATGCTTTTTTAGCCTCATGGGTTTTTGTTACCCTGGCCATTTTTCAGAGCGCGCATTCTAAGTCGGTCAGCTATATACTCCCATTATTGCCGGCGGCAGCCTTAATTACGGGGGGTTTTATTGCCGGCGAGTTTGAGAATGATAAACTTTCCCGTTTGTTTGTTTTCGCTTCCTGGTCCAGCGTGTTCGTAGTGTTGCTAATTCCCGCGTTTCTCTCTCTGATTTTAGCAGGTTATTCGGAATTCCTCGGTCTTTATCTGCCGATCAAGGCGGTCGCCTACTTGTTCATTCCTGTTTTTCTCTGTTTGGGTATCGCGGCGTTTATTTTCGTCCTGAGCCAGAAAAAAAGGATGAGTTTTTACTGTTTTGCGCTTGTCCTGCCGCTATTTTTGGTTATTGTTCCTTTTGCCAGCAGGAACATTGAGCCGTATCTTTCAGCGCAATCATCCTGCAGATACCTGTTAGACAATTTTGAAGTAAATAATACTCTTTTGGTTTCCAAGCCTTTTTTAAGGGGAGTAAAATATTATACGGATAAGGAAGTGGCTGTAATAGATATTTTGGGCAAGCCTTTTTTTAGCGCGCGGCCGATACTTTTTCTGGATACTGATGAATCAACGCGCGGCTTTCTGCGTGCCCAGGGCACGACTTATTGCCTGCTTAAGAAATCATCTTTGGAAGATATGCTTGGATTGATCCGGGATGAATTTACCTATAGCATATTAGGCATAAAGGGTAACGTATATATTGTAAGGGTGAGCCCGGCTGCGCAGCCAGGCTCTAAAAACAAATGACGGGTACAACAAAGAAAGCTTTTAAAGTAATCGTTCTTTTCGGCCTGGTCAGCCTTTTTGGCGATATGGTCTATGAAGCGGCGCGCAGCGTTAATGGCCCGTACCTAAAAACCCTCGGCGCTAATGCCGCGATCGTCGGGTTCGTCGCCGGGGCCGCTGAATTCCTGGGGTATGCCATCCGTTTGGCTTCAGGGTATTATGCCGATAAGACCAAAGCATATTGGTTATTTACTTTCCTGGGTTATGGGTTATTGGTCAGCGTGCCATTGCTGGCTTTGACCGGCATCTGGCAGGTGGCGGTTATTTTTATCATTATGGAAAGATTGGGCAAAGCCATACGCAGCCCGGCAAAAGATACCATACTTTCCCAGGCGACAAAGCAGGTGGGGACAGGAATCGGTTTTGCCATAGCCGAAGCGCTGGACCAGGTAGGCGCAATAGCTGGCCCCTTGATCTTTACTGTGCTTTTTATGGCCCTGGGAAAAGGGGAAAGGGTATTAGCGGATTATCAGCAGGGCTACGCGCTGCTTTGGATACCGTTGGCCTTGGTGATCTCTTTTATTGTCTTTGCCTACCGCAGCGTGCCTGATCCGGAGAGCCTGGAGGTTTCTGTAATTAAAACACCGGTGAAAGATAAACTAGGGAGGATTTTCTGGATCTATACTGTTTTTACTTTTGTGACCACCCTGGGCTTTGCTAATTTCGCTTTGATCGGTTACCACTTTAAAGCCAAACATGTTTTAACTGACGCGCAGATCCCTTTATTTTATGCTTTGGCTATGGGCGTGGATGCTCTGGCAGCGCTGGCTATTGGCAAGATCTATGATATTTTTAAGGCCAGGCGCAATAATGAAAAGGCGGGTTTAATGACTTTGATCGCTATGCCCGTGCTTTCATTATTCATACCCGTGTTTGTATTCTCAACCAAGTTCTCATTTGCCATAGCCGGGGTGGTGATCTGGGGTATAGTAATGGGGGCGCATGAGACAGTAATGAAATCGGCGATCGCTGACCTGACTCCTTTAAGAAAGAGAGGGACTGGTTATGGGATATTCAATACCGCTTATGGCCTGGCTGTTTTTATCGGCAGCGCGCTAACCGGCCTGCTTTATGAATATTCAATACCGGCGGTGATCTTGATCAGCGTAGCTGTAGAAATAGCTGTCATTCCAGTCTTCTTTACTTTAAGAAAAGAGGCTTTGACAGCCAGGGCCTGACATATTACTATGGTAAAGTCATTGGCGCGAAGGTGATTTAGCGGCAGAGAAAGAAGCTAAAGCGGTGTTTAAGTTGTTTGTTTTGCCATCGCGGTTTTTACGGACATCAACACCGGCGCAAATGATTCAGTGGTTTTAACAGGGGCATATGCTTTTTAACCAGGAAGGCCGTTAATGCACATACCGGACGGATATTTAGGGGCGCCGACTTGCGGGGTATTCTACGTGTTGATGCTGCCGATATGGGCGCTTGCCTCAAAGATCGTTAAGGATACTTTGAAAGCCAGGCAGGTTCCTTTGTTGGCGATCGGCGCGGCATTCAGTTTTGTGATCATGATGTTTAATATCCCCATACCCGGAGGCTCAACCGGCCACGCCGTAGGGGGAGTGCTGGTAGCTATATTATTGGGGCCCTGGGCAGCCTGCATCGCCATAACCGTTGCTTTGGTTATCCAGGCATTATTGTTCGGTGACGGCGGGATAACTGCATTAGGAGCTAATTGTTTTAATATGGCTTTTATAATGCCTTTTTCAGGATACTATATTTACAAAGCGGTAAGCTTTAAGTCGGCGCCTGGTTCAAACAGGAGAGTTATCGCCGCCGGTGTTGCCGGGTATCTGGGTATTAATCTCGCTGCGTTCCTGACAGGCGTAGAGTTTGGCATACAGCCGTTATTGCACCATAGCGCGAGCGGCCAGGCTTTATATTGCCCTTATGGGCTTAATGTCAGCGTGCCGATGATGGCCGGAGAACATCTTTTTGTCTTTGGATGGATAGAGGCTATTGTGACAGCATTGGTCGTAAAATACCTGCAAAAGCAATCTCCGGAGCTTCTCCATTAAGAAGAAGGACAGGCAATGAAAGTGATCTCTAAATTATGGATAGGCATTGCAGTATTGATCATACTGACACCTTTAGGCCTCTTGTTGCCCGGCTATTTTAAAGCAGGCAGCGCCTGGGGTGAATGGGGCATAGGCCAGATAGAGGTCCTTGCCGGTTATGTCCCGGCAGGCCTGCAAAAACTATCTTCCTTGTATAATGCGCCTTTGGCGGATTATACTTTTAATGGATGGGAAGATAAACCTTTACCATATCTTGGTTTTTCTTATATAATATCAGCGATCGCAGGTATATTGTTAATTGTGTTAGTTGTCATGCTCTTGGGCAAAATATTCTTGGGTAAAAGGAAAGATCAACCAGTTTAACTTAAAGGATCAAGCAGATGATTATATTGACCGGCGGCGCGGGTTTTATCGGTAGTTGTTTTCTTGCCAGGCTTAACAGCCAAGGCATAGATGACATTATTGTTGTGGATAATCTTGATGATTCAGGCAAAGAGCGTAATTTGCTTGGAAAACGTTTCTCCGATTATATCCCCAAAGATAAATTCCTGGAATTACTTGAGCATGGCCGATTACCCAAGCCCAGGCATATTATCCATATGGGCGCCTGTAGCTCTACTTTGGTTACGGACAGGGATTACCTGATGAGCAATAACTATGAGTATTCCAGGAGGCTTGCCGCTTGGGCATTTGAGCACCACTTGCCGTTTCTTTATGCTTCCAGCGCTGCGACATACGGTGACGGCTCTTTTGGTTATGATGACAGCGATGAGAATACCCTGCGTTTAAAGCCGCTTAACCTTTACGGCGAGTCAAAACACCTTTTTGACCTCTGGGTGCTTAAGAATGGCTATGGGGCACAGGCGACAGGGTTAAAATTCTTCAATGTCTTTGGGCCAAATGAATACCATAAGAAAGAGATGATGAGCGTGATCTGCCGCAGGTTTGATGAACTTAAAAATGGACAACCGATGCGGCTTTTTAAATCATACTTGCCGCAGTATAAGGATGGGGAGCAGAAGAGGGATTTTATTTATGTCAAGGACGCGGTGGAGGTGATTTGGTATTTCTATGAGAACCATCAGGCCTGCGGGATATTTAATTTAGGCACGGGCGTTGCGCGCAGCTGGAATGACCTGGCCAGGGCGATGTTTTTAGCGCTTAAAATACAGCCAAAGATCGAATATATCGAAATGCCTGCTGCGATAAGGGATAAATACCAGTATTTTACCCAAGCCAGCATGGCCAAACTGCGCGCTTGCGGATGCCGGCATAAGTTTAGCACGCTTGAAGAAGCGATAGCGGATTACGCGACTTATCTGGATTCAAAAACGTATATTTGACATGGGGGTAATTTTTTGTTATAAGTATTAATCAATCCGTTTTACAACACACAGCTATTTTCTGTCCGGTTCATTAAATCTAAAAGAATGGAAGAAAACTCAAACCTGCGCGCTACTCCTCTTCTTGAGCAGCATAAAGAATTAGGCGCTAATTTAGCTCCTTTTGGCGGCTGGCTTATGCCTATCCAGTATGGCGGCATAATCCAGGAGCACCATTGGACCCGCCAGAACGCCGGGCTTTTTGATATCTGCCATATGGGTGAGTTTAGTATTGAGGCAGACCTCTCTAAAAGCAATTTCGCCGACCTTTTTACGATCGACATTAAAAATATCCCCCAGGGTGTTTGCCGTTACGGGTTTATGCTTAACCAGCGCGGCGGTATTGTTGATGATCTTGTTGTCTACAGGATTGATAATAGCCGCTGGATGGTCGTGACCAACGCGGCGACTACTGATAGCGATGAGTCGCATATGCGTAAAAACTTAAAGGGCGATTTTAAGCTGGAGAATATTTCAGCGTCTTTAGGCAAGCTTGACCTGCAGGGGCCGGCAGCAGCCAAAGTTTTAATTGCTTTGGCAGGAGAGGGCATCTTGAAGCTTGGTTATTATGCTTTTGGCCATTTTAATCTTCTGGGGGAGAATATTATTATCAGCCGTACCGGTTATACAGGGGAACTGGGTTTTGAGCTGTATATGCCTAATCAGCATATCGTGGAGTTATGGCATAAGATACTTGAGGATGAACGCGTTAAGCCTATAGGGTTGGGAGCGCGGGATACTTTACGCCTGGAGATGGGCTATAATCTTTATGGCCAGGATATTAACGAGGAGATCTCTCCTTTACAGGCGCAGGCGGAACATTTTATTAGCTGGAATAAGGATTTTATCGGTAAGCCGGCGCTACTTGAGCAAAAAGGCAAAGCTGATTACAGTAAGCTGGTCTGTTTTATCGCCGCCTCCCGGCGTTCGCCGCGCCACAATTACCGTATTTTACATAAAGGCAAGGATATCGGCGTAGTGACCAGCGGATCATTCGCTCCCAGTTTAGGGAGCGGCATTGGTATGGGCTATGTAGAGCAAAGCCTTTCTACCGGCGAAGAGATAACGCTGGCGCAAGGTGAGCTTTCTATTGAAGCGAAAATTACAGATAAGCCATTTTATAAGAATGGCAGCGCAAGAAAGGCGATTATAAATTCTTAAGGTTTGGTTTTGGCTGGCCAAAGCGTTGAAACTTCCGGCACCAGGATTTTAACGCACTCGCGCAAGTTCCACTGGATAAAAAAACAAAGTGCTTGAGAAGGAGATAGGATATGCTTATACCGGATGACCTGTTTTACACTAAAGATCATGAATGGGCAAAGATTGAAGGCCAGAAAGCCACTATCGGCATTACTGATTTTGCGCAAGGCGCGCTTGGCGACATTACTTTTATTGATCTGCCCAAGGTGGGGGCGTCTGTTGCGCAATCTAAGTTTTGCGCGACAGTTGAATCGGTTAAAGCCGCTTCAGATGTTTACGCTCCGATAAGTGGCAAGGTGCTTAAGGCCAACGCGGAATTAAGCGTCAAGCCGGAGCTGGTAAATCAATCCGCTTATGAGCAGGGTTGGTTAGCGGTAATTGAAATAGCTGACCTGTCGGAGAAAAATAAATTAATGACCGCTGCGCAATACAAGGAATACGTTCAGGGATTAGCCAAATGAATTATATTCCGCACACAGAAACCCAAACCCGTGAAATGCTTAAAGCCATCGGCGTCTTGAGCGTAGATGACCTTTTTAAGCATATTCCCGCCTCTTTAAGGCCTAAATCTTTCAATATCCCCGAGGGAAAATCAGAGTTTGAGCTGATCGAATACTTTAAGTCGCTTAGCCGTAAGAACGCGGCAGGGTTGACCGGCTTTTTAGGCGCGGGTTTCTATGACCATTATATCCCGCAGGCAGTGGATGCTTTAGCTAACCGTTCTGAGTTTTATACCGCATATACGCCTTATCAGCCGGAGTGCTCCCAAGGTTGGCTTCAGGCGGTCTATGAATACCAGAGCGTGATCTGCGCATTGACCGGTTTAGACGTTTCTAACGCTTCGCTTTATGACGGCGGCACCGCGCTTTATGAGGCGGCAATGATGGCCGTCAGGCTGACCGGCAGAAAGAAGGTCATCGTCGATAGCGGGGTAAACCTTATTTACCGCACTATGCTTTATACTTATACCTCTAACTTGTCTATTGAATTTGTGGAAACTCCGGTGGCCCACGGACAAAGCTGCCGCGAGGATATCTATAAATGCCTTGATGAAAAGACCGCCGCGGTGATCGTGCAGAACCCGAACTTTTTCGGCGCGGTTGACGATTATTCCGATATTTGCGAAAAGGTGCATGCCAAAGGCGCTTTGGCGATCGCCTCGGTTTATCCGGTTTCATTGGGCATACTTAAGAGCCCGCAGGAGATGGGTTTTGATATTGCTACCGGCGAGGGCCAGAGCATGGGCATACCTTTATTATTCGGCGGGCCGTACCTGGGTTTTATCGCCGTAAAAAAAGAACATATGCGCCAGATGCCCGGCAGGATCGTTGGCGCGACCGTGGACAGCGATAGCAAGCGCGGGTTTGTGTTGACATTGCAGGCGCGCGAGCAGCATATCCGCAGGGAGCGGGCGACTTCTAATATCTGTTCTAATGAGGCGCTCTGCGCGTTGCGCGCTTTGATCTATACGACGCTATTGGGCAAGCGCGGCTTCCAGGAGCTGGCTGAATTAAACTACCAGAAAGCGGAGTTTGCCAAATCTGCCCTGGAGAAGATCAAGGGCGTTAAGGTTATGCGCAGCTCTCCGACATTTAACGAATTTACGGTTTGCCTTCCAATGAACGCCGATCAACTGGTTTCTAAAATGATCAATAAAGGTTTTGCCTGCGGTTTTCCGTTAGGAAGATTTTATAAAGGCATGGATAATTATCTTCTTGTCGCGGTCACCGAGAAACGCACTAAAGAAGAGATCTTGAATTTCGCGAATAGCCTGGAGGAATCCCTATGCAGCTGATCTTTGAAAAGAGTTGCTCGGGCCGCAGGGGATTTTCGCTTCCTGAAACAGATCTGCCGCGTTCACCGGCTTTAGCTAAGAAATATTGCCGTAAGAAAGAAGCTGTTTTACCGGAAGTTTCAGAACTTGACGTGGTGCGCCATTTCACGAACCTTTCGCGGCTTAATTTCTCCGTGGATACAAATTTCTACCCCCTTGGCTCCTGCACGATGAAGTATAATCCTAAATTTACCGAATATATCGCAGGATTAGAGGGTTTTAGCCAGCTGCATCCTTTATTGCCGCAGCTTTCAGGCGGCGGGATACTTGCGCAGGGTTCTCTGGAAGTTTTATACAACACTGAAAGGCTGCTTAGCGAAATAACCGGGATGGCGGCGTTTACCACTCAGCCGCTTGCCGGCGCGCACGGTGAGTTGACTGGCGTGATGCTTATCGCCGCTTACCACAAAAATAATGGTTCAGCCAGGAAGCATGTGATCATTCCCGATTCTTCTCACGGGACAAACCCCGCGTCAGCGGCAATAGCCGGTTTTGATGTGGTGGTTATCCCGACGGATAACGAAGGTTTCATGGATATACAGGCATTTAAGGCGGCTTTGAACAGGGAAACAGCGGCAGTCATGCTTACCTGTCCGGATACTTTAGGAATTTTTAACCCTAAGATAAAAGAGATCGCCGACCTTGCGCACAGCGTAGGCGCTTTGATGTATTATGATGGGGCAAACCTTAATGCCATCCTGGGAAAATGCCGCCCAGGGGATATAGGTTTTGACCTGGTGCACCTTAACCTGCATAAGACTTTTGCCACTCCTCATGGCGGTGGCGGGCCGGGCGCAGGCCCGGTCGGAGTAAACCAGAAGCTGGTAGATTTTCTTCCTATATCGCGCGTAGTCAAGCGTCCTGACGGGACATTCGCTTTGGATTACCAGAAACGCAAAACCATCGGTTATATCGCCCCGTTCTATGGTAACTTCGGAGTGATTTTAAAAGCTTACGCTTATATACTGGCATTAGGCAAAACGGGTCTGATCAAATCAAGCGAGAGCGCGGTGCTTAGCGCCAACTATTGTTTGGCGCGCCTTAAAAAACATTACGCGGTTGCCTTTGATAAACCCTGTATGCATGAATGCGTATTAAGCGCGTCCCGGCAGATGGAGCGCGGCGTGCATGCTTTGGATATCGCCAAATACCTGATCGACCAGGGGTTCCATCCGCCGACGATATATTTCCCGATGATCGTCAAGGAAGCGATGATGATCGAGCCGACGGAAACTGAAAGCAAAGAAACGCTGGATGCTTTTATCGCGGCGATGATCAAAGCCGCAGAGCTTTCGGAAACAGATCCAGAAGTTTTGCATATGGCGCCGCAAGCTACGCCGGTCAAACGTCTCAATGAAACAAAGGCAGCCCGCGAACCCAATCTGCGCTGGCAGCCTTGACAAAAGAATTATGAAAACATTCAGGCTTATCCGTTCTATTCCCGCCTCTGCCCAATATAATATGGCGCTGGATAAAAGTATTTTTACGCGTTATCTTAATGACGGTATTCCTGTTTTGCGCGTTTATGCCTGGGAAGCGCCGTCTTTCACTTATGGCGTCTCACAGCACCCTGAAACTGAAATTGACTTAGCAGCCTGTTTATTGGAAGGAGTGCAGGTAGCTCAAAGAATGACCGGTGGCGGCGTACTTTTTCATCACCGCGAAATAACTTATAGTTTTGTTTGTTCTAAGGATGATATCGGCGAAGCAAGCGATGTTTTTGTTTCTTACCGGCGTAGTTGCGCGTTCCTTACGCATTTCTATAAGTCGTTTGGGTTAAAACCTTCTTTTGCGGTAGAAAGCGCGGATTTCCGTGACCAAAGCGCGGCGCACCAATTGTGCAGCGCCTCGCGCGAAAAATACGATATCCTGCTTAACGGTAGAAAGATCGGCGGTAATGCCCAGAAACGATCGCGGCAGGCGATATTCCAGCATGGTTCTATCCCTTTTGAGATTGACTGGGATCTTGCGCGCCGTTTTCTTCCTAGCTTGCCGGCGGGTATTTCTTCATTAGTCACTACGTTAAACCAGGAATTATCTTTTTGTTTAACAAGGGAAACAGCAGAAGATAAGCTGATCAATTCTTTTGCCCGGGTATTTGGCGTTAATTTCATGGAAGAGAAGGAGTGTTTATTAAATGAAGCCGGCGTGGCTTAATAAGATGTAGTTATCCACAGGGTAGGGGAGGCTTAAGCCTCCCCTACGTTGTTGATAACTTTTTGTTCGTAAAAAATAGGTGTTTAAATGAAGCCGGCGTGGCTTAACAAAAAGATCTCTTTAGGCGATTGCAGCCAGCTTAAACTGTTGCTTAAACAGTTGCGCTTGCACACTGTTTGCGAGGAGGCGTTATGCCCGAACATGGGGGAGTGTTTTTCCCGCCGGCAGGCAACTTTCATTATCCTGGGCGCGATCTGCACGCGCGGCTGCCGTTTTTGCGGTATAGCCAAAGGCAGTCCTTTACCGGTTGACCTTGATGAACCCAGGCGCGTTGCCCTGGCTGCGCAGGAGCTCAAGTTAAGCCATGTGGTGGTCACCAGTGTTACCCGCGACGATCTTACCGATGGCGGGGCAGAAGTATTTGCGCGGACAGTACGGCTTTTGCATGGTTTAGAAAACTGTCCTGCGGTAGAAACGCTTATTCCGGATTTTAACGCGGAAGAAAGTTCTTTACGCGCGCTTGCTGATGCAAACCCGGAGATCATCGCGCACAATATGGAAACAGTGCCTGGTTTGTATCAGGAAATAAGGCCTAACGGCGCTTCTTATGGCAGGTCGCTGGATGTGCTGCGTTTATTAAGAAAGATCTCTCCGGGCATTCGCCTTAAGTCAGGCCTTATGCTTGGTTTGGGGGAGAAAAAAGAAGATGTGTTAGCTGTTTTTGATGACCTTATAGCGGCAGGGTGTGATTTTTTAAGTATCGGCCAGTACCTTGCTCCAAGCAACGCCCATATCCCGGTGAAAGAGTATTTGCACCCGGAAGTTTTTGAAGGATACAAAGAAGAAGCTTATCAGCGCGGATTCAAATATGTGAAGAGCGGCCCCTATGTGCGCAGCTCTTACGCTGCCAGCGACTATAAAGCAGCTGATAGCTGCTTGAATGTTTAATATAAAGGAGAGCTTGATGCCCAGAGTCAACTTGAATGTTAAATTACTTGATCTAACGGAAAACGCCCTTGCGCTTATTTATGCCGCCTGCCGGCAATGTTACGCAGAACAGTTCGCCGGGGATATTTTTAATAAAATAAAAGAAGACCAGGATAAACAGATTGCCTTCATTAAAAAAATTGTTTCTTCAGGCCATGAAAGCCCGCTGGAACATGCCAAGTTTACCTTTGCCATTGAGGGCGTATCGCGCGCTTTGACGCATCAGCTTGTCCGCCACAGAATGGCTTCTTACTCGCAGCAGAGCCAGCGCTATGTCAAAGAAAACGATTTTGATTATATCCTGCCGCCTACTGTTGAAAGTAACCCGCAGGCAAAAACCGAATTTGAGAAGATCATGCGCCTGATCCAGGAAAGTTATACAAAAATAAGCCACTTGTTGGCAGAGAAGGGCATAAGCGGTGAAACAGCTAATCAGGACGCGCGGTTTGTCCTGCCGCAGGCAGCGGAGACCAAGATCATCGTCACGATGAATTGCCGCGAACTGCTGCATTTTTTCAAGCACCGCTGCTGTAGCCGCGCGCAGTGGGAGATCCGTCAGCTTGCCGAAAAGATGCTTAGTGAATGCAAGAGGCGCCTTCCGGCGGTATTTGCGGACGCGGGAGCTAAATGCGAGGCTCTGGGGTATTGCCCTGAGGGGGAGCGTTTTTCTTGCGGAAGGTTCCCGGTAAAAGAGAAAAACTCCAAGTAATAATTAAATGTCTAATCGAAGTTTTATCCAGCGGTCTTTGATCAACGCGGCAGGCATACTTAAGGACTCTTTGTTCAGCCAGGAGTATGCTGCGGGAAACCGTCTTTTACAATTATTGGACCCGCGGATAAAAATGCTCACCTTTATTTTATTCATTTTCCTGGTTTTACTGGCGAAAAATATCATTAGTATCTTAAGTTTGTATATTTTTTGTTTATTGCTCGCCCGCGTTTCAGGCATAGGCATGGGATTTTTCCTGAGACGCACCTGGTTGTTCATACCGTTGTTTTCATTATTCATTGTTTTGCCGGCATTGTTTGGCCAGTTCAGCCCCGGAGAAGCATTGTTCACATTCAGCTTTCTCGGCGTGGCACTTGCGATCACCCGCCAAGGTTTAGGCACGGCTATTTTGTTTGTTCTGCGCGTAGCCACGAGCGTATCTTTCGTTGTCCTTTTAAGCCTTACCACAAAACAAGCGGCTTTACTGAAGGTCCTGCGTATATTCAAAGTTCCGCATATTTTTGTGATCACCCTGGGTATATGTTACCGGTATATTTTCTTATTTATCCTGGTGATTGAAAATACTTACCTGGCTATTAAAAGCCGCATAGGCCTGGCTGTTGATTATAAAAAAGGCCAGCATATTGTCGCTTGGAATATGGCCAGCCTCTGGCAGCGTTCTTACAAGCTTAATGAGGATGTTTACAGCGCGATGCTTTCCCGCGGCTATTGCGGGGAGCCAGTGCTTCTTTATGATTTTAGATTAAAGTTTCTGGATTGGCTGTGGTTGTGTTTTTCCCTCCTGCTCTTTATCGCTTTAGCAGCGAAACAGTTTCCATCCTGAGAAGGAAACTGTTTCCCCTTCAGATTCGAAACTGTTTCTGATTCAAAGGGGACAGTGGGTTTTAAATGATTGAATATGCGCAAGTATTCTATCCATAAAAGGTAATTATTATGAGTGCTATGATTTTCGAATTGGAAAACGTTTCTTTCTCTTATCTGGGGAAATTTCCTGCTTTAAGCGGTATCACAATGAATATCCGACAAGGAGAAAAGGTGGCGGTTATCGGGGCAAATGGTTGCGGTAAATCCACGCTTTTACATTTATTAGACGCGCTTATTTTCCCTGATCAGGGAAAAATAAGTTTCCTGGGTAAAGAGCTCAAGGAAGATTATTTTAATAACACGGTAGCTTCCCGGGATTTCCGCAAGAAAGTTGGACTGGTTTTTCAGAATCCCGAAGTGCAGTTGTTTTGCCCCAGCGTAAGAGAAGATATAATCTTTGGGCCTTTGCATTTGGGGTTCCCCAAGGCTGATATTATAAACAGGCTTGATAAAGTTGTCAGCGTCCTTGATATAGGCGGCCTTTTGGACAGGCAGCCGCATCAGTTAAGCGTTGGCGAGAAACGCAAGGTCGCGTTGGCTTCTGTTCTGATTATTGAACCGGAAGTGCTCATTCTTGATGAGCCTACTGCAGGGCTTGACCCTTTGACCACCAGGCATATTGTTGACCTGCTTATCCAGGCCGGAGATGAAGGCAGGACAGTGATCACGTCTACTCATGACTTACATATTATTGAGGAGATCGCCGATACGGTTTATTGTTTTAACGCTGGCAAGAAAATAGCTGCTTCGGGCCAAACCAGCCAGATCCTCGGCAATAGCCAGTTGCTTGACCAGAATAACCTCGCGCATATCCATAGCCATAGGCATAAAGATAAAGTGCATGTGCATCCGCACGAGCATACGCAGCATCATCCCGATAATCTGCAGTAATAAGAAAGGGCCATCAACAATGAAAACAAGCGGGTTTTTTAAGGTAAAGCTTTCCGGTAAAAGAAAATTCAAGCGCCTTTTGGGTGATCATTCCAAGGTAAAAGGCCTGCGCGCAGGGCTGGTAAGATTGAAGCCCGCCCAGGCAATAGGAGAGCATAATACGGATAGAAAGGAAGAAGCGTTGATCATTATCAAGGGTAAGGCGGTCATCCATTATGGCAAAAGAGGTAAGGCGACGGTAAGACAAGGGATGTTTGTTTTTATCCCCCCGGGTACCTCTCATAATGTGCTGAACGCAGGGAAAGCGCCTTTACAATATATCTATATTACTGCTTGTAGCGTATAAAAAGGGAGAGGCGAATACTTGTTTAATTCTTCAAAACCGCCACGTCCCGATTGTCTTCGAAACTGTTTCCCCTTTAGATTCGAAACTGTTTCCTTCTTGGAATGGAAACTGTTTCGGTTTTTTCCAACATATAAGGTAATTTATGCTTGACAAAAGTTCTTTGGCATGTTAAGTTTATCTCTGTAATATTAAGGAGTGCTTTAGCTTAAGCTTTTTAAGGTATCTCTTAAACCAAGAAACAAGAAATTATAATTAGTATTCAAAGCCAAGAGATAGCTCTAAAAGCAGCAAAAAGCCAATTTAACCTTAGGAAGGAGGAAACAGTAAATGAATAGAAAAGGTTTTACGCTTGTTGAAATTATGATCGTTGTTGCGATCATCGCCTTATTAGCTGCGATCGCTGTTCCTAACTTGCTTACAGCCAGAAGGACAGCCAATGAAGCAGCAGCAAAAGCAACTGTGCGTAGTCTTTCTACTGCAGCCGAGACATATGCTACTTCCAATAGCGGTGCATATCCTGACACAGTAGCCAGATTGACCGGTTTCATCGCATCAGCAGGCAACTATTGCACAAACGCAGCTGGCGGCACTACCGCCGTTCAAGGGTACAACTATGCCTGTACTTTAGCCACAGGTTCTTATAGTTTTGTGGCTAGCCCTGTTACGTTGAATACAACCGGAAGCGTGACTTATACCGCTTCAACAGGTGGCGTGCTTACCCCGTTATAAAGTTTGCTTCTAATGTAATGAAGATAAAAAGGGAGAGAGTAATATCTCTCCCTTTTTATTTAAGTTATTAACAATGCAGGTGGAGGTTTAGGCATTTCCTACACTTATAGGCAACTTCACTTGCTTTGCCCGCTGGCAATGGCGATATTTAAACTTTACTAATTTTAAAAAATATGCCCACAAGGAAAACCTCTATTTTTGTTTTTCTCCTGATTTTAGCTGTTTGTTTTATCGCTTACGCAAATTCCATCTCCAATCCTTTTATCTGGGATGACGATGCTTTGGTGGTCAAGAACCAGGCCATCCGCAGCATAAATCTTATCCCGCAACTATTTAATGATGACCTTTATTCCGGATCGGTTGCCGGGTCGAATTTCTACCGCCCGTTGCAAAGTTTCACCTATATGCTGGATTATCATTTTGGCGAGCTTAACCCGGTTTATTACCATATCACGAATATCCTGCTGCAGGCATTGGCGGGCTTCTTGGTTTTTTTGCTTTCCTGCGCGCTCTTGAATAATCTAAGCGTCAGCATTGCCGGAGCGCTTTTATTTTCTGTTTCGCCTGTTCATACGGAAGCGGTCAGTTATATTTCCGGCAGGGCGGAAATGCTCCTGGGGGTATTCTTGATATCCTCGTTGTTGTTTTTTATGAAGATCCAGGACAGCCGCAAGAATATCCGCCCGCTGTTATTATTTTTATCGCATTTCTTGTTTATCCTTGCTTTATTGACCAAGGAGCTGGCGGTTGTTTTTCCTTTTGTCATCGCCTCTTACCTGTTTTATTTCAGGCAAAAGAAGTTTACCTCGCGGTATTTTATTAATAAGGCCTGGCCCTTTTTTGCCATTGCCGGCGGCTATATCGCTTTGCGGCTATTTTTACTGAATTTTCATACGCTGCGGCCATTGGCGCTTATGCATGTACCGTTTTTTATCAGGATAACCGTTATACCGAAGATAATCTTTACGTATATTAAACTGCTTGTCTATCCTGTCGGTCTGCATATGTCCTGGGAACTTGTCAGGCCGACAAGCGTGTTGGCGATAATCGCGTCATTATTTACGCTTGGGTTGATCGTGTTTTTCTGCCTGCGCATATTCCTGGGCCGGAAGAAGAGGCTGGCGGCGTTTTTTCTTTCCTGGTCGCTGATCTTTTTTCTTCCCCAGTCAGGGATATTCCCGATCAATGCCTTTGTTTCCGAGCACTTTATCTATCTTTCCAGCATCCCGTTTTTCTTGCTGGTAGCGTACTTGTTGAAGAAATACTTGCGCGGCAGGTTGTTTTTTATCGTAGTCAGCGGGCTGGTGATCTTTTACGCGCTGCTTACCGCCAGCCGCAACTATGAATGGTCTGATGCAATCATTTTTTATCAGAAGATCATCCGTTTTTCCCCCGGCAGTTTCCAGGCACATAATAACCTTGGCCTGCAGTATGAACGTAAGGGCCTTGACGCTTTGGCGCTTGATGAATATAAGCAGGCATTAAAGATCAAGCCTGACCTGCTTGAGGCGCGTTCTAACCTTGCTAACCTGTATTTCAAATTAGGCCGCTACCAGGATGCTTTAACAGAATACACCGCTGTTGAAAAAACCGTGCCCTTAAAAAAAGCGGCAGAGCTGCAGAATAATATCGCCAATGTCTATGAGGCGTTAGGTTTATATGACCAGGCACTGGCAAAATATAAGTTAGCCTTAAAAATCGATGGCAGCCTTAGCTTTGCGCATTTTAATATGGCGCGTATATATTTTACCAGGAAGAACAAGCCCGAGGCGGAGCGCCAGGTTTATTATTCTCTTTTTGATCAAGGCACGCCTGCGCAGGAAGCTTACCTGCGCCTGATCGCTGATTACCTTGGCAGCGCTGCCAGCGTACCGGGGGCAAAGGAGTTTTACAATAACCTGGGGGTGAGGTTCGCCGCGGATAATCTTTTTTATCCGGCAGCCGCCTGTTTCAGGAAGGCGCTTCAGCTGGACCTTGATTTCCAGGACGCGTATTTTAACCTGGGCCTGGCCGCCTGGCAGATCGGCAGTAAAAAAGAGGCTGTTTTTGCCCTGCGTTCCTGCTTGCGCAGAAATCCTAATCACTTAAAAGCCAAGGGGTTATTAGCGGAAATTTTACGTAAAAAGTAATTGCTAAAACCTTTATTTATGTTAAAATTATTTAATAAAATATGAGAAAAAGCGGGTTCACTCTGGTGGAAATCATGATGGTCATGGCAATCGTGAGCTTGCTGGTTTCCGTAGCCATTATTGAAGGCGTGCAGTTCCGTAAACAGGCTAATGAATCTAACTGCATGGCCAACCTTAACGCTATTGCTTCTGGGTTCGAGATCTACTCCGCGCGCCACTCCGGGCTTTACGCCCAGCAAGAGGAGTTCAACCTGCATTATTTGATAGCGGATGGCTGCCTTTTTCAGGATTTGGTATTATTGAACCAGGTAGGGAATTTCCGTTACGTTGTCGCGTCTATCGGCCAAGCAGGTTATGATCTGCGCGCGTTAGCGGTAAACCCGGCTTTGGCTGATCATAATTATCAGATAGTTACTGGAGGTTCTTTGTTGCGCAGCGATACCTCCGTATCCAGCGACACGAATTTCAAGAGTTTCTAAAATGATGCTGAATACAAAAGCGAAAAGTTTTATCACCATTATGATCGTTGTGGCCCTGGCGGCCTTGGCTTTACGTATTTTTATCCATAAGATCATCCGCCTGAATATCCAGCAGAACCAGTCTTTTGCCCAGAATAACCTGAAACTTATCTCCACAGCTATGGAAAATTACGCCAAGAACAATAAGGGCGTTTACGCCGATAGCGTCGCTTTGCTTACAACATCAACTCCCGCTTATTTAGGCAAGGACTATATCAAAGATTCTCCTCTGCGCGGTTACGAATACGATTGCCCGCGGTTAGACGCCAAAGGATACAGCTGTATAGCTATGCCGAATAACTGTAAATTAAGCGGAGAGACCGTCTATAGTGTTTCTACCGGCGGTTTATTCATATCGGAGAGCTGTGATAAAAAATAAAAAGGGTTTTACTTTAGCGGAACTGATGTTGGCGGCTTTTATTATCGCTTTTGTGCTTAGCGGGCTGCTCTTGCTTTTTACTAACTGTATGCTTTTAAATAGTGCCAGCCGCAACCTTTCCGTAGCTACCAGCCACGCTGAATACGTTATGGAATCTATCCGCGCGACGAGTTTTACGGGCCTTGAGACAAGGATCGTTAACGGAGGCTCTACCGGCTGGGACCTGACTACTACGGCCCTGGCGCAAGCCCCCTATAGTTTCTCTACTTTACCGGATGAGAATATCACGACCGGCGTATTCCAGTCAGGCAACCCTTTGGGTGTTTTGGTTACCGTAAACTGGAATGACCGCGGCCCGAAAGCGCGCTCAACGGAATTAACGACTTATATAACTGATTACTAAATGAGAGCATTCACTTTACTGGAAGTGTTGATTGTAGTCGTCATCCTTTCTTTTTTGATCGTCGGCATAAGCGGCGTGCTGAACCTGGGTAATGTTGCTTTTCCGGTTGACCTGGGCCAGATTAACCTTCAGAACCAGGCCAGGCAGGCGATGCAGTGGATCACGCGCGACCTGCGCGAAGCATCCGGCGTAACAGTCGGTTCCGGCAGCAACAGCGTTACTTTCAATAATTACAGCGGTAGCGGTATCTCTTATTATCTTGATATAGGCGATACCAATGGCGATGATTTAGCTAACCAGATCATCCGGGAGTTCCCCGCAGGCTCAAGAAGAGTGGTGGCCAATGATATCTCCGGCCTGGTATTTACTCCGGATGCGTCTAACCCTTTACTTTTGCGTATTGATATTACCGCAAGCCGCACGATCTTAAACAGGCCTTTTGCTTTTATGCTGGCTGAACAAGTGAGGTTAAGGAATGAATAACCGTGGCGTGGCATTGATAATTTCTTATATGGTTGTTTCTGTCCTGACTATTTTGAGTTCTGTATTCCTGGTGGGAAGTTCCACGGAGAGCAATGCCGCCAGGAACTACTCAAATTCCAGCAGGGCTTTCTGGATTGCCGAAGCAGGCATGGCGCAGGCTTATCGGAATTGGATAAATAATTCCGCCCAACCTGTAGGAGGGGTGAGTTTTGGCGCAGGGGCATATTCCATTGATACCAGCAATCTCCCTATCGTCACGGTGAGCGGCACCTGCGGCTTGAGCACAAGGACTATCCAGGCTTCTTTTGTGCGCATTCCTTCAGCTTTTGACAATACGGTTTCCGTAGGCGGGAATATGACCCTTAACGGCTTGTTGGCTAAGGTGGAGGTTTATGATAAGACACGTATTTCAGGTACATTTTCCAAGACCGCGTTTGCCACAGCTGTTTTCAGCGATAAACAGGAAGGGGTAAGTAAAGACGCCACTACGATCAAGATACCGGATTATAATAATAACGGGACCAGCGATGAGTTTGTCGATTTTGTGGAGTTCGGCAATCTGGCCGTGGAGAATTATTCGGCTGATGAAGTGGTGCATGTGGAAACTAACGGCACAGTGAATATTTTTCCTGATTCGGCGCTTGTGGGTAAAAAAATAATTTTTGTGGAAGGTTCATCCACCGGTACAGGAAATGTGAATATATTCTTTGATGCTACCTGGGCGGATAACCAGGACCTGACAGTGATCTCTACCGGGACGATCACTTATGTGGAGCCTTTGCAATATGCTTCTGATTCGCGTTTAAGCACTATTTCCTGGGGTGATTACGGTGAGATATCCGTGTTCCGCAGCGAGCATGAAAGTGTTGTTTATTCGCATGAAGACGCCAGCTTCGTGGATATCCTTGACTGGGGGCAGACTACCGGTAACGTCATCACTAATCAGAACCTTGGCCTTACGGAAGTTTTGACCTATGAGAAATTCTATTATTCTGACCGTGCCAAAAACGGCGATATGCCCCCGGGGTTTGGTTTATTATCCGGCTCCACAGGCACGCCTTATGTAGCAGATTGGCAGGAGCCATAAAACAAATGGACAAGAAAATGAAGAAACATATCTTGATCAGCATAGGGTTAGTGGCGGTAACAATTATCGCGGTTTCCTTCTCCATCTATCAGACGCAGAAACTTGAGAATACGTATGTATTGCCAAAGGAGCAGCCGCGGGTTGCTCCCGCCCAGGTTAACCGCGCAAAACGCGCGATATCCCGGCCGGAAGATTTCGGGATGGTTGTTACGGAGAATAATGCCCCTGTGCTTAACCAGGAATACTGGGATAAGATGATCTCTAATAAAGTGCGTTCTCTTAAAGAGAATACCCCTAAAGAGGTTTTGGGAAAACTTAACCAAAAGATCAAAGAAGACCCTGTAAAAACCAAAGAAAAAATGAAGTTAATAGATGAAAACATTAAAAATTTTAGCCTCCTGGTGGCCAAAGAGCCGAATAACCTGGAAGCCCGGAAAAGGCTTAAGCATTTTTTGATGCTTAAGAGCCTTGCCAGGGAACTACCAAACAATGAATAATTTTTTATTAAAATTCAAGAGGTCCGCAGGCAAGGATAAAGTTACGCTCGGCCTTGATATGGGAAGCCAGTTTGTCAAAGTCGTCAAACTTAAAGCCAGCAAGGCCGGTTTTCAGCTTGAGGCTCTTGCTTTGGAAGACGCGCTGCTTGATCCTTTAGAGCTCTTAAGAAAGATCAGGCAAAATTACGGCGTGGATAATGTGAACATTTCTTTTTCCGGCTCATCGACAGTGCTGCGCTATGTTAATTTCCTGCGTATGAACACCGATGAGCTGCGCCAGGCAATGAAATTTGAGGCGCAGAAGCATATACCGTTTACTTTGGCGGAAGTAAACCTTGACGCAGCTATTCTTAAAGATGATTTGCCGGATAATAAAATGCTGGTATTATTGGCAGCGATCAAGAAGGACGCTGTCCTGCAACGCATTAAATCCGTGGAAGGCGCCGGGTTAAAAGTCAACTTGATCAATATTGATTCCGTAGCTTTGGTAAACGCCTTTAATTTCAACTACGCCAAATTAGAACCCCAGGAGCCCAAGGCCATCGGTTTATTAAACATCGGCTCTTCATTGACCAATATCAATATTGTGGATAATCATATTCCCAGGCTTAGCCGCGATATACATATCGGGGGAAAGCATTTTACCGAGAAGCTCATGGATATCTTCAGCATGGATTTTAAGTCAGCGGAAGCTTTAAAAATAAACCCCGCGCTTGACGCGGATAAGCAGAATAAGATACGTGCCAGCGTCGAATCCGTGTTGGGCAATCTCGCTGCGGAGATCCGCACATCCTTTGATTATTATGAGAGCCAGAATACTTCCAGCGTTTCCAGGATCTATCTATCCGGAGGGGGCGCTAAATTCAGCGGATTAAAAGAGATGCTTGGCGCTCTTTTAGGCATTGAAATAGAGTATTGGGATCCTTTCAAGCTGATCGCCAGGCCTGAAAAATTGGAAGCTAAAGGAGTGCCTGCGCAATCAAGCGAATTCAGCGTTGCCGTGGGGTTGGCATTACATAAAGATGATTGAGATAAACCTGTTGCCCGTAGAATTAAGGGCCAAAGCCAGAGTTAAGAAAGCGGAAGCTCCTTTGACACAGGGGGCTAAGTTTAAGGTCGACCAGGAGAAGTTATTCCTTTACGCGATACCGGCGATATTGGGCATATTGGTTTTGTTCCATTTGTATTTTGCCGTGCTTACAATAATGCGTAACAATGAGATGGTTTCCTTAAATAAGAAGTGGCTTGCTTTGGAACCGCAGAAAAAAGCTTTTGATGATTTTAACAATGAATATTCATCGGTGACTTTTGATGCTTCCGCCATGAAGAGGATTACGCAACAAAGGATCCTCTGGGCGCCTAAACTGAATAAGCTGAGTTCTAACCTTCCTTCAGGCGTATGGTTCCATGAAGTATTTATGAATGGAAAATCCCTGAATATCCAGGGTTCAGTGATTTCGCTGCAGAAGGAAGAGGTCAGCTTGCTTAATAAGTTCCTGGATAACCTGAAAATGGATAAAGATTTCAGTGCGGACTTTTTTAATCAGGAAGTCAGCTTTGTGCAGAAGAAGAATATCGGCGGTTATGATATCGCTGATTTTGTGATCGTGGGGGTATTAAAGAGCAAATGAGCATAAGCAGCGCGCGCGAAGAGAAACAGAAGAAGATACTGATCATTATTGTTTGCGTGGTGATACTTTATGTGGATTTCAGCTATATCCTGAAGGCGCAAACGCAAGGGTTAAATGGCATTACCCCTAAGATCACGCGGCTGAAGAATGATTTAAACAACTTAAACCGCGATTTAAACAATATGCGCGCGTTGAAGAGTAAGCAGCCTTTGGGCGAAGAGAAGGCGGCCGTAAAATCAGCGACGATCATCCCGGAAAGCCAGATCATTGATCTTTTACAGAATATCTCGGAGTTGGCGAATAAAAGCGATGTAAAGATTTCCCAGATTCGCCCTTCGCGCGAAGCGGGCGGGCAGAAGCCTCTGGAAACGATAGATAAGTATATACCGTTGTTCATCAATCTTGAGGTAATCTGTGATTATCATTCTTTCGGAAAGTTTGTCAATGCTTTGGAAAATGCCCGCATATTCATGGCTGTGCAGGAGTTTAAGATCCAGGCGCAGTCACCAGATTACATGAGGCAGAAGATCACGCTTGTTTTGAGGACATATGTCACTAAATAAAGTTTTATTGGTTTTGTTAATTCTGGTAGTTGCCGCTGAATTTGCCTGTTGCCAGGAGGAGTTTGTTTATAATTCAAAAGGCAAGCGCAATCCTTTTATCCCTCTGGTTAGTTCCGAAGGCAGGTTGCTTAAACTGGATAAGCGCGAAGCTTTCCGTGGCGCTAGCGCCACGGGCGCTCTTTCATTGGAAGGCATTATTTACGATAAATTCGGCAGGTCATTCGCTATTGTTAATGCCTCGGTCGTGGGGATCGGCGATTCCGTCGGTGATTATCAGGTATTAAAGATTTACGCGAACAAAGTTATCTTTATCAAGGATGGTGAACCTTTAGAGGTAGAATTAATCAAAAGGGAGGCAGAGTGAAGAAGATATTATTGACATTTGTTTTTACCTTTTATGCTTTGGCTTTTGCCGCGCAGGAGAGCCCGGCGTCTGAAACCTCTAAAGCGGCGCAGAAAGCACCTGTTAAGCCCCAAGAACAGGCGGCTCAACCTGTAGCTTCGCAGATCAGCGTGGAAGTTTTGCCTGCAGCAGCGGTTGTGGAAATCCCGGAGGCCGAAGAAGTTGATACGCTTTCATCCGAGAATGTGACGCTGGATTTTAAGGAAGCGGATATTAATAATGTCCTAAAGATCATTTCTTATAAATCCGGTGTGAATATTGTCACCACGCCTGATGTGATGGGTAATGTTTCCGTGCGGCTTACGGATGTGCCCTGGGAGATGGCGCTGGACGTGATCTTAAAAACTTATGGATTTGGTTACCAGAAGCAGGGAAATATAATATTGGTGACTAAGGTGGAGAATGTCGCCAAGATCGCGTCAGAAGAACCTTTACAGACGGAGATAGTTACTCTGAAATTCCTGGATGCCCAGGACGCCCAGAAGATAATTATACCCTTACTTTCTCCTCGCGGGCGCATATCTGTTTTGTATTCCCGTGGGCAGAAAGGCTGGCAGTTCGGGACATTCCAGATCGGTAAGGATGCCAAAGGCACGAGTTCTGCTTTAGTTAAAGAGTCTGCCGGCGAGAGCAGGGCAGAAACAGTGTCTTATGAAAAGAATGCCGCCGGAGAAACAGTAATGAAAAAGGCGGAGTTTGACCCAGCCATAAAATCAAAGGTATTGATCATTACTGATACCGCTAGCACGTTGGATAGGATACGCAATGTTATTTTACCTAAGATTGATGTTAAGCCAAGGCAGGTTCTGGTTGAGACAAGGTTTATGGAAGTAAACGAGACAAAGCTAAGGGACCTGGGCGTAGATTGGGGCTTCGGAAGCACGACTAACGCCGAATCTGCGGCTGTCGCCACTCAAACTTTGAAAAGTGGGAAAGCAGCTCTTGGCGGGCATCTTTTGGGAACAGCTACTGGGGCCGCGGTAACTTCTG
>Ga0265297_10003024_pt1 | contig 31769 bp, 29 predicted proteins | sample Munlanlwell13791_FD_192502 | JGI IMG/M metagenome (GOLD analysis project Ga0265297, IMG submission 192502) | Leachate microbial communities from a municipal landfill in Southern Ontario, Canada - Leachate well 137-91 | ecosystem: Engineered > Solid waste > Landfill > Unclassified | place...
CCTGACTTTATTTGACCTACTTCTTTCTAGTTGACAAGGTCACCAGTGGTGTTAAATTCGTTATATCACTCTACTGGTAGTGCTGTTTGTTTTCATATATGAAATGTCCTTTTTGCGGAAACACCGATAGTCAAGTTCTCGAGTCAAGGATCGTCAATGATGAAACTGCCATTAGAAGAAGAAGAGAGTGTTTTAAGTGTAAAAAGAGATTTACGACTCAGGAAAAAATAAAAGAGAATTTTCTTTGGGTAATTAAAAAGGATGGCCGGCGCGAGCCTTTTGATAAGGAGAAAGTGAAAAAGGGGATTACCAGAGCGGTAGAAAAAAGGCCGATTTCGATGGATCTGATTAACGAGGTAGTGGATGACATTGAACGAGAGATGCTCAAGAAAGAAACCGAAGAAATCTCTTCTAAAGCCGTGGGGAGAGCGGTTTTGAATAAGTTAAGAAAGATCGATAAAGTAGCCTGGTTAAGGTTTGCTAGTGTTTATTTGGAGTTTGAGGATCTTAAGGATTTCGGAAAAGCGATTGAGAAATTAAGCTAAATATGAAGAAAAAAGTGAAAGCCAACAATCTAACCCTGGAAGAGTTGCAATTTCCTTCTTATGAAGAAGTAAGGCAAGATATAGATAGAAAGTTGGGTAAAAGACCAAAGCCTCCTTCTACAATTACTTCTAGTACCTGGAGCGAGCAATCAATAAGAGTCCTTGAGGAAAGATATTTGAGAAAAGATGTTGAGGGAAAAATAACTGAAACTCCTGACGAAATGTGTTGGCGAGTAGGTTGGGAAGCAGCTTCTGGAGAAGTCCGATGGGGGGGGACAAAGAAAAGTGTTGAAGCCTCGGCTGAGCAGTTCTGTAACCTGATTCTGGAACACAAATTTATTCCTAACTCGCCGACCTTGATGAACGCGGGAGTGGGAAATAATCTTCAGTATTCTGGTTGCTTTGTTCTTCCGATAGAGGATTCATTGGTCGGAATATTTGATGCTGTTAAATATCAGGCCCTAATTCACCAGACGGGAGGAGGAACGGGTTTTTCTTTTAGCCGCCTTAGACCTAAGGGTTCAATAGTCAAGTCTAGCCGTGGAGTGGCTTCAGGGCCAGTTTCCTTTATGCGTATTTTTGATGCCGCAACCAACGAGATTAAACAGGGAGGAAAAAGACGAGGGGCCAATATGGGGATGATTAGGATAGATCATCCCGATGTTTTGGAATTCATTCACTGTAAGGAGGGAGGAGAGATAACCAATTTCAATATCTCACTAGCTGTAACCAATAAGTTTATGAAAGCCTACTATGAAGATACTGATTACGATCTGGTTGACCCCGATAAGAAAGTAGTGGTTGGGAGTCTTTCAGCCAGGGCAGTTTTTGAAGAGACTGTCGCCGCTGCCTGGAAAACGGGAGATCCGGGTCTAATTTTTATTGATCGGATTAATGAAGGACCAGCCAATCCTGTTCCTTCCCTTGGACCGATAGAATCTACTAACCCCTGTGGAGAGCAACCTCTTTATCCTTATGATTCCTGTAACCTGGGAAGTGTCTTCCTTAACTATTTTGTGAAAGAGGAAGAAGGCAAGATGAGCCTTGATTGGGAGGATTTGTCGCGTAGCGTAAGACTGGCTGTGAGGTTTTTGGATGACATTATTGAGGTTAATCCTTTTCCGTTGCCCCAGATAAGACAAACTGTCTTGGCAATAAGAAGAATTGGATTAGGTGTAGGTGGGTGGGCCGATGCCTTAACTCAACTGAAGATTAAATATGACAGTCAAGAAGCTTTGGATTTGGCAGAGAAAGTAATGGAATTTATTAATTCTGAAGCTTTGAAGATGTCTAAAGAGTTAGCCAAAACCAGAGGTCCATTCCCACTTTTCCCTGTAAGTATTTATAAAAATGAGGAGCCTAGGAGAAACTCAGCTATCACCACCATTGCCCCCACAGGATCGATCTCGATTATTGCCAACGCTTCAAGCGGTATTGAGCCCCTCTTTGCCATTGCTTATAGACATGTTGTCAAAGATAAGTCGCTCGATAGAACCTTGTCCTTTTTTAATCCAGTGTTTGAAAAAACGGCTAAAGAGTACGGCATTTGGGCTGAGGTAAAGGAAAAAGTAGCTGAACTGGGAGTGGTTAGGGGAATTGAGGAGATTCCTCAGGCAATAAAGGACATTTTTGGGACAGCTCATGAGATGTCCCCAGAGTGGCATATCAAAATGCAGGCCGCCTTTCAGAAATACACTGACAATGCTGTGAGCAAAACAATTAACCTCAAAAAAACCGCGACGCAGGATGACATTAAGGCTGCTTATCTTCTGGCCTGGGAAACAAAGTGCAAAGGGATTACGGTTTTCAGGGATGGATGTAAAGATGCACAAGTTCTCAACCTTGGTTTAAAAAAGAGTGAGGCAAAGACAGAAGTGTTATTAGATAAAGAACCAACTCAGGCGAGACCGTTTAAAGTTATTGGGGCAACATATAAACTTTCGACTCCAGTGGGGACTGCTTTTGTAACAATTAATGAGGATGAGAAGGGTCAACCTCTAGAATTATTCATTAATGTTGGCAAAGCTGGGAGTGATGTGACCGCCATTGCCGAAGCTTTGGGGAGAACAATTTCTACCGCCTTAAGATTTAAAGGCTTTCTGACCCCGAAAGATAGAGCCAGAGAGATTGCTCTTCAACTTGGAGGGATTGGTGGAAGAAGGTCGATTGGTTTCGGACCAAATAAGATTCGTTCACTTCCGGATGCCGTCTCGGTGGCTCTTTCTAATCACTTTGGCTTCAAGCTAAATGGTAGTTTGGAGACTCTGCCTGCTGTAAAAGAAGACCTTCCAAACGGAATTCATACCAATGGACATTCTACTAACGGTTTTTCTAATATGAAAGTCGGAGCTGATGTGGTGGCGGTTAGTTTGCCGCAAGGCAACTCCACTCTCAAGGTGGGTACAGACCCCATATTGGCTTCGACTTTTAAGTCGCAAGAGACAACTGATGGTCATGTAGTGTATGATTCTGGTCAACCGGGATTTTTGGCCGATATTTGCCCTTCCTGTGGTGCAAGTGCATTTGTCTATGAAGAGGGCTGCTCCAAATGCCAAGTGTGTGGTCACTCTGAGTGCTAAACCTCCTTACCTATGCGGCAGCCAATTTTGAAAACGAAACAAGTATTAAAAGTAGACGGAACCAAAGAGGCCTTTTTATCCAAGAAAATTGTCCAAAGTGTGTGGTTTGCAGCCCAGAACGTTGGTGGCAAGGATAAAAAACTTGCAGAGACGATTGGTTTTGGGATTACAAAGAAACTAGAAAAAAAATATCCTAATGGGGAAGTGATATCCACTTCGGAAATAGGAGAGTTAGTAGAAAAGACCCTTATTGAAAAAGGCCATGTCAAGACCGCTAAGGCCTTTATTATCTACCGCGAAAATAAAAGACATGCTACTCAAGACAAGGCCTCCTTAGGGGTGGTTGATGATATTGGGCTCTCCTATAATACCCTGTACATTCTTAAACTCAGATACCTAAAAAGAGATGAAAAAGGGGAGACTATTGAAACCCCAAGACAAATGCTGGAAAGGGTAGCTGGTTTTTTAGCTGGTGTTGAAAAGACCACAGAACTACAGGAGAAATGGAAAAAGAAGTTTCTGGAAGTAATGGCCAGTTTTGATTTTTTACCTGGAACAAGGACCTTGACTAACGCTGGTAAAAGAGATGCCCAACTGGCCAACTGTTTCGTTTTTGATGTTGATGACGACATTGATAACATCTTTGACATTCTTCATAAATCCACTCTGATCAAGAAGCACGGTGGGGGTTGTGGGTATAACTTTTCTAAAATTCGTCCCGAAGGTGATCCGGTTGGGGGAGTGCCCTCACTAGCTGCAGGGCCAGTTAAGATGATGGAGATGTTTAACTTAATGACCAACCTTTTTAAACAAGAAGGTAAATATGAAAGTGGCAATATGGCAATCATCAACGCTAACCATCCCGATATCTTTTCTACTATTTCAGCCAAACAAACTGATGGCTATTTATCGAAAACAAATATCTCCGTGGGAGTGACGGACGAGTTCATGAAAGCAGCCATAAAAGATAGACCTTGGGATTTGGTTAATCCAAGAAATGGTGAGGTAGTCAACAAAGTTTCTGCGAAATCAATTTTAGACCTGATGTCCTCGATGGCTCACTTAACGGGTGACCCAGGAATGATTAATCTTTCGGCCATTAACCGTGGGACAAGACTGGCAAATCCTCTTCTAAGGCGTCGAGGGCCAATTCTGGCTACTAATGTTTGTGGAGAGATCCCGCTTTATCCTTTTGAGTCCTGTAATTTGGGCTATGTCAATTTAACCAAATTTATTAAAAAAGGGAGGTTTGATTATGCCAGATTAGCCAAAGTAGTTAGGGTAGCAGTGAGGATGCTCGACAACGTTATTGATGCCTCGTGGTTTCCGGTGCGTGAGATTGATAAATCGGTAAGAAACCATCGCAGATTGGGTATTGGAGTTGTCGGTTGGGCTGAGGCATTAATCATAATGGATATGAGCTATGACAGTCGGGAAGCCTTTGAACTGGCGGAAAAAGTCACCAGAAAGATGTACCTGACGGCTTTTGATGAGTCCTGCAAGATTGCCAAGGAAAAAGGGCCCTTCCCTTTAGTTAGCGACTCTATCTGGGCTAATAAGGCCAAAAAACCAAGAAATGTGGCTCTGATTACCTTTCCTCCCAGCTCAGGGAATGCAGTCATTTGTGAAACTTCCTTTGGAATTGAACCCCTCTTTGCCCTAGCCTATGAACAAAATATTTTAGGAGGAGAAAGATTGACTACGGTCAATAAACTCTTTGTTAATGAACTTAAAGAGCGCGGTCTTTATTCAGAACGCCTGATACAAAAAGTAATTGAGAATCACGGCAGTATTCAGGGAATAAAAGAAATTCCAGAAAATATGAAGAAAATTTTTAAGGTGGCTCATGATGTTCCTTGGCAAGACCACGTGAGGATGCAGGCTGCCTTTCAGAAGTGGACAGATAATGCTATTACTAAAACTGTGAACATGCCCTCTTCGGCGACAGTTGAGGACATTCGAGAAGCTTATGTTCTAGCTTGGAAATTGGGTTGTAAGGGTTTGACGGTCTATCGTGATAGAACAAAAAAAGATCAGGTATTTAATTTTGGAGGTACAAAAAAGAAAGAATATAAATGCCCCAACTGCGATATTAGGTTAATTAAGGATGGAAAGTGCCTCAAGTGTAAAAAATGTGGATTTTCAACCTGCGAACTTTAGATAAATAACATGTCTGTGGTAACCAAAAGGGGGGATGGAGGTCAAACCTCGCTATACAAAAAGAAATTAGGTAAGGCGGTTCGTGTAGACAAAGACTCTCAAATAATAAAAACCATAGGGGCGGTGGATGAAGCTAATTCCTATTTAGGAGTGATTGTGGCTGAGTGTACAAATACAAAGCTCAGGGGCGAGGTAGTTAGCATGCAGACCAACCTCTTTACTATTGGAGCCATTCTGGCGGGTTCAGATTTAAAGTTTGGTCAGTCGACAACAAAAGAGATAGAGGAAAGAATAACTAAGATTGAAGGTAAACTTCCTCTCCAGAAAAACTTCGTGTTGCCTGGAGGAACTCCAACTGCTGCCCATCTGATGTATGTTCGGACCTTGGTCAGAAGAGCTGAGCGGGAACTGACAGCCCTTAGAAGGAAACCTATATTTACTCTTCCTTCAGAAGTGTTTATTTATCTGAACCGCCTCTCAGATTACCTATTTATTCTTGCGAGGAAGGAAAACTTTGACAAAAAGAAAAAAGAAACCTTTTGGAAAGTCTAATCTCCATTCAACTTTGCTTGTCCCAATGGTACAATGAGGTTAATACTGCCATGGCTATAAGTACTGAACGTGAACCGGTTCCTAAGGGGTTAGAGGAAAGAGGAGGGGATGTATCGGCTCTAACAATTGAACAAAAAGAAGTAGTAACCCCTATTCCAAGTCAATTTAAGGCTCAGGTAATGGATGATAGTGGTAATCCACTTATTCAAACTCCTCCCGCCTCAGTAATTACCGTCTCAGTTCCGACCGAAGATAGTCAACTTCTGGCTTGGAGCAAAGGATCAACAGATGAGAGTCTTACCTGGTTCGGAGTTTTTTGGCAAAGGGTGATTAAAAGGGCTTTGCATTTTGGGTGGAGAGTTGTCGGTGGCGTAAAAAGTGAGGTCTAGATAATTCTGAAATATGTTTGATATTAATACGATTGTTTTATTTGTTTTTTTAACTGGCCTATTGGTCCTTTTTCTAACTGCCTTTGGGTATGTTCTCTTTACCTACTTTAGGTGGAGGGGGAGAGAGGACTCTTCTATTGATTCAGTCCTCTTTCAAGTAGCAGTTCCTAGGGGAAACGAAATTAAAATTGATGCCATGGAGCAGGTTTTTGCCTCACTCTATTCCATTAAAAAAGGTGGCTGGAAACAGAAATTTTCTTTTCAGCCCTCAATCTCCTTTGAAATTGTTGCCCGCCAGGAAGATATTAAATTTTATGTTTGGTGCCCGAAGAGGATTAAGGACTTAGTTGAAAGGCAAATCCATGGGGGTTATCCCGATGCAGAGGTTTTGGAAATAGAAGAATATAATATCTTCTCCGAAAAAGGAAAAGTTGCCTATAAAGCCTTTCAGTTGCGGGGAGAGAATTTTAAACCCGTAAAAACTTTTAAAGAACTACCCACGGACCCTTTAGCAGCCATTACTTCCAATATGGCAAAGATGGGTCCCAACGAGGCAGCGGCCTTACAGATTATTGTTTCTCCGGCCGAGTCTGCCTGGCAAAAAGAAGGCCGCCATTTTCTTTCAGAGACCAAGAAACAGGAGGCAGACCCTACTAAGGCTAAGTTCGCTGTGTCTGCAAAAACCTTGGAGGCAGTTGAAGCCAAAATTTCCAAACCCGGTTTTGAGACCTCTATCAGATTGGTTGTTGTTGCTCCAGGGACGGAAATTGCCAAGAGCTTGTTATCCAACTTTTCTAGCTCCTTTGAACAGTTTTCGGGAGAGTTTAATGGCTTTAAAGGAAGAAAGATTCGTTACAAGGCTTCCTTTGTTGAAGATTTTATCTACCGTTACCAGCCAATGTTTAATGTTGCCGGCAACCATGTCTCAGTACTAAATTCCGAGGAGTTGGCAGGAATTTTCCATTTTCCGAACAAGCAATTAACTACACCCCATATTCATTGGTTGAATTCTAAAGTGGCTCCTGCTCCTGCCGAGATACCTACAGAAGGCCTATATTTGGGAATGAGTAACTACAGAGGGGTCAAAAGGCCAGTGTATATAGGCGAGGAGGATAGGCGTCGTCATATTTACATGATCGGGGCAACAGGGACAGGAAAGAGTGAACTTTTAAAGGAGATGATGCTTCAGGACATTAGGGCTGGGAAGGGAATTTGTTTTATTGATCCCCACGACACAGTGAGACAGATTCTTCCTCTCATTCCACCGGAGAGGGCGGAAGATGTGATTTATTTTAGTCCCGGAGATACCGAACGCCCGATGGGACTTAATCTTCTGGAGGCAAAAACTGAGGATGAACAACACTTTGCGGCTACGGCCGTTATTAACATGATGTATAAACTCTTTGATCCCTACAAAACCGGGATTGTCGGACCAAGATTTGAACATGGAATTAGAAACGCCATGTTAACCGTCATGCAGGGAACAGGGGGAATGGGAACTTTTGTTGAGGTGATGCAGTGCATGGAAAGAGCGGACTATGTTCAGGAACTTCTTCCGAGGGTAACTGACCCAATTGTTAGACGTTACTGGACCGACCAGATTGCTCAGACCTCAGACTTTCACAAATCAGAGGTTTTGGACTACACCGTTTCCAAGTTCGGGCGTTTCGTCACCAACCGCATGATTAGAAACATCATTGGTCAATCTCAAAGCTCGTTTGATTTCAGAAAAGTCATGGATGAAGGAAAGATTCTCCTTATTGATCTGGCTAAGGGAGAAATAGGGGAGGAGAACTCCAATTTCTTAGGGTTAGTCTTGGTGCCCAAGATCTTAATGGCTGCCATGAGTAGGCAAGACACTCCGGAGGAGCAAAGACGAGATTTTTACCTATATGTTGATGAGTTCCAGAACTTTGCGACTCCCGATTTTGCTGTTATTCTTTCTGAAGCTAGAAAATATAGATTGAACCTCTGTGTAGCCAATCAGTTTATTGGTCAAGTGGAGGAGGATGTTAAAAATGCAGTCTTTGGTAATGTGGGAACAAAGATAGCTTTTAGGGTGGGTGTTTCTGATGCCAACTTTTTGGCTCATGAGTTTACTCCTACCTTTGGAGAGGATGACCTATTGAATGTTGAACGTTACCATGCTTTTGTTAAAACCATAGTTCACAATGAGCCGGTAACACCTTTTTCGATGGATTTGACTAAAGATATGGCCAAACAGAAAGAAGTAGAAAATCCCAAAGTAGCAGAAATCATCAGGGAAATGAGTAGGCTTAAATATGGAAGAGATGTAAGACTTGTGGAAGCAGAAATGGCCAGAAGGGCGAGACTTTAGCTTTCAGTTTTTTTTCAAACTCCAAGATTTCTTTAGATTTAGCCGGTTGCTTGGTATAATTGCTCCATCGGGCCCTTCGTTCATCGGCTAGGACAGTACTCTTATAAAGTACGGAGGATAGTTCGACTCTATCAGGGCCCACAGGTCTATGTCAGAAAGTGTCACAGAAATTCCCCAAGAGAGGGTAATTACATCAGAAAATCTTCCTCAGTGGATGAAAGCGGTGGCTGTGCTACGTGAGGAACACGGAAAAGATTTCAGAGCACTCAGGTTAATAAGGTGTGTTCGTGATGAGGCAATTAAGCTTGAGGATCATGAAAGCGTAGTTAATCTATATTGGGAAGATTATCTCGTAGGTAAGCATTTAACTATGCAGGCTAGGGACGAGAAAATGAGTGATTTTAAGAAGGCAATGTATAGCGAATACGGTCTTTATTTGATGAAAGATTCTTCAAAGGCAGCTCTTGAATATATTGATAAGCATGAAGTTGAGGCCCTAAGGCCACGTTCGCATAGGTTTTTGGGCGAGGTAGAGTCACTTTCTGGAGGGTATGTGTCGGCAATTGAACACTACAAAGAGGGTATAAAGCTTTATGAAAAAATGGAAGATCCCAAGCAGAGATGGAATTCCTTGGAATTTGAGGGTTTTTTGGCTGAGGCGTACATTCGTGTAGGAAGTGAAGACAGAGGAATTGAATTAGCGAAAAAAACTTTTAAGAAATACGATACCGGTGACGGGCTTTTAATGAAAGAGGCCAGCTACTACCAATGGGCAGTGTGGAAATCTGGGTGTGTTTTTAGGGTATTAAACGCCCTCTTAGACATGAAGTATGAGGCGTCGACTGACGAGTGGGACAAGTGGGGATCTCTCTTACGAGAGGCGGGTAGTATTTTGTGTTATCCCGATGGAGGTGAAAGTAAAGATGGCTTCAGTTTTGACATCCGAAAAGCTGAGTTTGCAAAAGTTCTAAAGAGGTTAACGGAGTAAGTTACTTAGAGCTCTTCGAGGACCTGTTTCTTACCTGATTCTTTGATGGCTGCAAGCTCCAAATAACGCTCGGTGGTTGAGAGTCTTTTGTGCCCTGAGACCTGAGAAAGAAGAATTAAATCAACTCCAGCTTTTAAGTTTTCTACAATGAAGGTGGTTCTTAAGTCATTAACTGAATAACCAGGAATTTCTGAGCGTTGCATATATCTATCAATGGCTGCCCTGATATTTCTAACAGCCAGAGGTTTACCGTTCTTGCTGACAAAGAGGTAGGGGGATTCTGCCTTTGGGCGTTGCAAAAGGTAAGTATCAACTGAGTCTTTAGCCTTTTTATTAAGAGGAATTGTTCTTTCAGGTTGGGTGGCATAGGCCTCAATTTTAAGAGTGGAGGCGGTTACATCAGCAAGCTTAAGGTTAGCTACCTCAGAAATTCTGACTCCGGTTTGCAAGATAAGCTCAATAATCGCAGCAATTCTGGCATCTGCACGAACCACATCTCTTAAGGCTCTATACTCTAATTGAGAAAGGAATTTGGGAACAGAAACTTCAATCTTAGGATGGGCTACATTTTGTGATGGGTCCCGAGCTACATAGTTTTGGGAGACCAAAAATCTAAAGAAGGTCTTTACCGCATTTAGCTTTCTAGAAACAGTTTTGGGGGTGTATTTGTCTCCCAAAAGGGTGTCGCGGAAAGCTTCAATAACTTCCTGTCCAATAGACTCGGGGTATGGTTTTTGTTTCTTTTCCACAAAATCTACGAGCTGTTCAAGGTCAGCTCTATAGGCTAAGATTGTAGAAGGTGATCTTCCCAATTCTTCCAGGTTTTTGATAAACTTCGGCAACAGGTTTTTAAGTGTTTCTTGAGTCATGCTTACGTCTTTAGTCTTTGTGGCAGGCTAAAATGACGAAGGATATATAATAGTAATAGAGACAGATAAATCCTAAGTACGAGTTATATGATATCACACTTGGGAGAAAATTCAACAGTTTTATTAAAATTATAGGTAAATCTATTAAGATGAGAAAACGCGGTGAAAAAACAAATCCTTTATTGGAGACATTTAGGAGGATGCAAAAACATGCCAGACTGGCCGTAGTTTTACTTTTCGTCATGCTGGGTATTTCCCTGTTCGGCAACATTAGCAAGATCAGTGAGGCTGACAAGAAAATTAAAGCCAAAGAAGCACAGGTAGAGAAGCTAAGGCAAGAAAACGGAGAAATTAAAAAGAGGCTAGAGGGGGTAACTTCCGAAACCTATATTGAGAAACAACTAAGGGATAGTTTGGGTCTCTCCAAAGAAGGGGAGATAGTAATAGTCCTCCCAGACAAAGAGACTCTAAAGAGTCTTGCTCCAAAGCTTGAAGAGGAAGAAGATACCCTCCCAGATCCTAACTGGAAGATGTGGCTAAAACTGTTTTTGTAGGTTATTTTTAAAAAGTATTCTTCAGGCCCAGTGTAAACACCCCCTATAGTTTGACTCAACAGGTCTTTTCTGTTAAAATCCTGACCTTGTAAGGCTAGGACTTTTCTTGGCTTTATATTTTTTTATTTTCAAGAACATTAAAAACTAAATATTTTGATACACACTTCTAGAAAGGAAGGGTGATAATGATTGTTAACGTTCGCGCTAGGCTTAAGAACCTTATGGTTCTGGTGGTGAAAGGGGGTAACCCTGATCATACCGCTACATCGAGCTTGTCTCAAGGAGAGATTCTTGCTAAAGACATGGCCAACTCGATTCTTAAACCAGCGGTTCAATTTACCCTGACAGGACGAGAAAGTGGTTTCCGTAAGAAAGATTTGTTGGTGATTTTACGGTGGAGGCTCACAATTTGTGAGGCTTTTCAAACTGTGAAGGTGGCCATCTATCTTTACGATAAGGAATCGCTGGCAAGTTACGACCAGGGTATAGTCATTGATGATGGGATGTTAAGGGAGGGTACATGGACTCTTGATGTCGACTTTGCTGTTTTAGAAAAGACCGATCTGGATAGAATTAAATCCCCAAAACTCAAAAGGGATTTCTTATACAGCCTGAACTACAACCATTTGGGTTCTATGCATTGGAATGTAGTTACTAGACGTTCGGTTGTTAGCATTGCACCTTCAGGAGAATTTAGAACTGGGCGTTCGCCTGGTGATTTTTCAGGAACAGTCGACCCGCGAAATATTTGATCAAAAGGAGGAGTAGAGTGTGGAATAATGTGTGGTACACAAACAGCAGTACCCTTGACTGGTCAATTGACAAGGGTGTCACCCAGCGCTTTAGCGAGGAAATTGGGGCGATACGGGCACTTTATCCCGGGCTGAAAAAGACGGCTGAAGTCGGACATGAAGTTTGGCAAGGTCCACCTAAAAAAGTCCAAACAGATAAAGGCGGAGTAGTGTATGTAACCATCAGGGACTTTTGGTGGAATGAAACTACCTCTAATGAGGGTCGCAGAAGTCCCAAATTTGTTTTTAAGGTGATCGTCGAAAGGGAGGTTTATCGTGAGGATGATCCTGGCTTGTTCGAAAAGTTTTTAAGAGCGATTTTTAATCGTCCTTCAAGGGCCGGGTCAGTGTCTAGGGAGAAAGTGTTTAGCAACGACCTGGTAATGACTTTTCCTGAGTTTTATCCCCTGACCGCCCCCCAAATTAATATTCGTGACCCGAGGTTTTTGGGCGCAGATCCGCATGAACACCATATTCTCAATTGGGAAGCAACTCTATGCATAATAAGCGGTTCAGGTGACTGGAATGCGAATCGTAGTAATGCCGCCATGGCATTGACGGTCGCCATTGATTGGATCGCGTGGCATACCAATAAATTTGGTTGGTAAAACAAAAGAGAGGAGACACCTATGTTAAGCAACCAAAATCCTCCGGCAATGATGGTTGAGGTTAAACCACAACCGACCTATATCTTACCAAAGGTATATATAGCCAACAGTGCCGTCTATGAAATGACCCGGGAGGTTTTAAGTAATCCCGGTCGTGAAACAGGATGGGGACTGTACGGAATTATTGCCAAGGATCGTCTAACGGTGTACATCGTTGGCGTAATTAGACCCGCCGTTGCGGACATAACCAGACATTATGCTGCTACGACCTTGGGAGGTGAACGTCTTGCCGACTCGGTAAGATGGCTCATGGCTAATGTGGAACTGAATAAGAAGAACGGCATCAATATTGATGGCGATTTTGCGTTCTTATATAAGGGCCACTCACATCACCAGCTTGGCTATGGCCAGTATTCTCCTACTGACAAAGATTCGATTAAGGAATCTGTTATTAAGGAAGGCCTGGAGCTGGCAATAGGACCTCTAGCCACAATCGATCAGACAGAGATGAAGATAATCAATCGGTTTGGGGGCGATATATCGGTTAACAATAGTGCAAAAGTGAAATTTACTTTTTACTACTATGATCGGTATATGTATGAAGCTGGAGTAGTTGAACCAGTAGTTATTAAACCTACAGTTCTCAATGCAAGAGCAGTTCCGGCTCTACCCCCTCTTGGATGGCAATTTGCCTCTGACTCCGATTATATGGAGCAGCTGAGGCATCTCAGGGCTTACGGTTGTAATGTTAAGACCTCATATCGAGATACTGACAACAAACCGCCTTTCGAAATAATCTTTACGGTTACAAGGAACGACTGGAAAGGGATTTTGGTTATTGAGACGGCTTGGGATTTTCCGAGAACTCTACCGAAGTTCAAAGTCGTGCCGAACATTCCAAATAAAGATTCTGTTTGTAGCCTGAGGTATAAAGGGTTGGAACACCTTCTTGAAGGTCCAATCTGGAATAGGGATGAAGATTTTATCGAAGCTATATTCCGTTTGGAAGCAAGGGGGGAGTTATGAACGATTTTAAGCTTTATCGAGCAAACGGGATACTTGATCTTGAGCTAATTAGGCAGATGAGTATTATCTACTTTGGCCTAGGGAGTTTAGGTTCAATTACCTGTTCGATGCTCCCATATCCTTGGAAGCGAACGATCCTTGTTGACCCCGAAGCTTTAGAGAAGGACAACATTGAGAGACATCTTCTCGGGAATAATGATATCGGGTTTTACAAAGCCGAGGGTGTTAAAAAGTGGCTAGTAGATCGAGACATCCCAGCAGATAGCATAATTACAGTAATTGGGGGTGCACAAGAGGTACTAGATCGATTTTCAGATGTTGATTTGGCCATCGTCGGTGTTGACAATCGGAAGACGAAAAATGACATCAATGCATGGTGTATGGCCAATAATATTCCGGCGATTTATGGTGGTATTTTTCCAAGAGGCACGGGAGGTGAAGTAGCAGTAATACCAAAACCGTCTGAAGTTTGTTTCTCTTGTTCGCAAGAGATTATCGGCGCAAATCAGTATCAAGGTCACAGTGGTGATGATTACGGGCTAAGTAGCGAAGAACTTCTTTCTCAGAATAAAGAGCCTAAAGCAGTTCCAGCCCTAAGATATACCGTTGCGGCCGTTGCTTACGATATCGCCAGTTTTGCGATTCAGCTTCTTACGAAAGGAGGAGTGAAGCCACAGATAGTGATTAAGTCCTTTGCCGGGGAGGATATTCTACTTTTCCCTAAGGTACCTGAATATCTGATCCAATTTGTACTTAATCAACAGAACCTGGGTCTTGAACCAAGGTTCAGGATAGCCACAAAGAAAACTTCATTTGCTCTGCATTTGGAGTGCGGGGAAGTTTCTCTTTCTGTTCCCCGTTGGGACAACTGTCCGTTTCATGAAAAACAAACAATCCAAGCAGGAAGTATCTGATCACAAAAAGGAGAGATTAAAATGACTCAACAAATACCTTCAAGTTTGACAGGGGAGTTTCAAAATATCTGGAAAGGTCTTGCGTCGCAGGTCGATGGCCAGGGTGAAGTTACAGTGACTGACAAAGCCAAGTTTTCGGAAATCGAGAGCCTCGCCACCTTAGGTGGGGTTACCATACTCGAAAAAACCGACGACAGCCTGAAGGTTCGTATTGAATATGAACCTGATGTACCGCCCACGGCGCCGAGTGTCGAGGCAGCATCAAAGCCGACCAAGTTTGCCAAAAGGGCAGATGAGTAAAAATTTGACCGGCGTTTAACCCACAGGGGTGAATATTCGTTCTGTAAAGAACAATACTCACCCCTTTTTTATGGCCATTTTCCTAAGAGGCTTGTAAAACAATCCTATATTTTTGAGAAAGACTACCTTTTTTGATATAATGCGCTCCAGTAAAGTACCTTCACAGGTTCGAAGGCATAATTTTAATAACCCCTATTAATTCTTGTCAAGGAGGTTGAGGTGACCCTATTTTCCTTTAAGTTCTTTGGAATTCCTGTCATTGTGGATTGGTCAGTTATACCGCTTTTGGTGTTACTTGGCTTTGATTCTGTAATTTACCTAAGAAAACATTTTAAGTATGCTGAGTACCATCCAAAGTTTAAGCTGACAATTGTTCTTCTGGCCGTCGCCATGTTTCTTTCAATCGCCGCCCATGAGGCTGGACATGGTGTAATAGCTTATCTTTTTGGCCACCCACTTAGAGAGGCGAAGTTTAGTTTCCTTATCGCTTATGTGGCACCTACCGAAGGGGTAGATGAAATTCCAGCTTTGGATTTCATTTTCATCACCCTGGCTGGACCAATAGTGAATCTTGTGTTGGGTCTCATCGCGTCAATCTGGGTGAAAAAACTTCCAGAAACGTTTGTCGAGAATTCAATTCAATATTTCGCTTATTTAAACATTTACCTTGGGAAGTTAAATCTATTCCCGGTAATCTTATTCGGAGTGGCTCTTGATGGGGGATGGGTAGCACTGAACATCTTAAGAGTTCTTGGCCTAAGCCTGGAGACGGCATATGTCGTGACAACGTTTTTAGGCACCGTCTTCTTAGGCTGGTATATTTTTAGAGTAAAAATTCATGGGAAGCGGATTCTAAAATATACAAACTGGGAAGACAGGTTAGAGACTCTTTAGGTAGAATGGAAAAACTGAGGGTGCGAATTGTACAACAATAACACCCTCAGTCTTATTTTTAAGGCAAGAAGGTAGTTACTTTGTTGCATTAAGAATAAGGTTCTAAGGTACGAGTTTTTTCTTTTCGTGGAAGAATTGTTGGAGTTGAAGCTAATGCCTAATGTTTTCAGAAACCTATAATATTGACAAAAACAAGCAAAATAAGTATAATCTCCCCCTGGGTAAATAGTATCTGAACAGTCGGGTTTTTTAACTTTCCTGACGGTTTACATTTCCTAGTACATTAACAAATCCAGAAACTAATAGTAATTTCGTGTTTAGGATCAAGACAAGGAGGAGTAGTCCTATTGAAAACACATCTCCAATATTTCAAATATTGGCAAAGTGAATTATATATATACCTCAGAAACGAAGGAGTAATTGGATGAAGACAAAAATTCTTGTTCTGTGTTTTTTGCTGATACTACTGACAACAGCATGCGTATCAGCTACCCGGCAGCCCGATTCGGGGTCAATTGTTGGGGAAATTGTGTACAACCGTGTGTATAACGGAACGATCGATGCTTGGGGTGGAGCAAAATTTCTTAAACCACTCCTTTGGGGATTATTCTGGGTTGTACTAATTACGGCTATATTTACTACTCTTGGCTCGTTTGTTAATAGCTTAACAATGGGTTTTTTGTCCGGCTTGATTTTTGGAGTTCTTGTTGGAATCGTAGCAATGTTCGTCGTTGGTTCCAATGTGTCAAAAGCCCTACCGGCAAAAGCTGAAGATCAAGCTATTCATGCGGTTAAAGAGGGTATAGACCAAGCAAAGTACGATAGAGCCAACGTCTACCTCGAGGAACTGCACGTCCCGGTTGTGGCCATATACCCGCCAGGGCAAAGCAAGCCTGAGGTAAAGAGTTGTGATGAATCAATAGATAGCTCTTCAAATTGTGCCCCTTATGAATGGACTGAACCCTGTTGCCCACACGACTGCAATTGTCAAGACGTATGTGATTCTTACGACTCAGAAGGAGATTGCACGTCAAGTCATGAGAAATGTGATACGTGTTGGCGAACCCGTCATGTTCCATATTTTGCCGAGCTTTGGAGGTATGGGATATTTGTACGGATGATGTCTAAATTGGCTACACCGGAATCTGGTTTGTCGCCGTTTTCTGAGGACGGAATTGCACTCCGATATCTATCCGATTGGATGGTGCCTCAGGATTACGAGGACTACTGGCGGAGCGGAAAACGTTGCTCGTTAAATTCGAGTGAATATACTCCTCCAGCAGACTGGAAACGTTACTATGGTATGGTCTCTCAACGACAGGTTCCTTTGGTTAATGTGCCACACAAGTACGTTAACTGGATAAATGCGGCTGAAGCTCAGGTGTATTTTGAAAACACTAAGGATATTCCACTTTATGAAGAAGCGGGTCTCTTGCCGGCAATGAACCCCATCTACTCAAGGATCGGGACTGGCTGGAAAGCTGATTATGACTTTGTTCAATTTGTTGGCGGTCTAACAGTTTCTCAAACGGAATATTATCGTTGGCAGGACGTTACTTCCACTTTCTCCACCTTTTTTGCGAACAGTCGTCAAGGGAGTATTGTGGTGGTTTTTGCACCGAAGGACAAAGTGGAAAGCTTGGGTTCAGTGGATGCATGGGTGAGAACCATAAAGGCAAACTTCCAGCAGAAGGACAAATGGGATGAAGTTGTTGGGAGTGAAACTTTACAACGGATAATGCCTAAGAATTTGTTTGTGCTTGCTTGCATTGTTGATGTCAATACCAACATGATTCCCTCAAACGGTTGTCGAATAGAAACTGGTATGCCTCAAGGCAACGAGGGAATTAAGGACACTTTTGCTACAGGTACGGATATGGCTCTTCAGGGCATGTTTTTTACCCCGGAAGCTTTCTTCGGCACGGTCCAAGTTGTTTATGTTCCGAAGGAAGGAAGCGCCTTCTCTGACGTGGCTCTCAAGCGTGATGGTAATAAACCTGCGGATTTACTATTACGTGATGATCCGAATGGACTTCGCAGAGTTAGCATGAAAGGGTTTGATTACCTTCAGGCTGATATTAAGTTGACGGCAGGTGAAATTGATCAGCTGGTAGCCAAAGAAGTTCAGGTTCAAAAAGGCGCAGCCCGACATGCAATATGGGTAGCAGGTTTATGGCTACTTGGACTTGTGGTCATGATACTTTTGCTCTTTTTGCTGAGAGCAAGTGCCTAACTTATAAACTGATTTTCAGAAATTGTTTCTCAAAAGGAGAACCTAATGCACACGAAGTTTTTTAGACTGATTGTTATGGTCGTGATTGTTTGTATCCTGACTTCCTGTAGATCAGCAACCCCGACACCATTGTCAGGTTTAGCGAAAATTCGACCCTACTATGTAGCAGCTGGAAAAATCTACACAGACATGGTTAAACGGGAAACGGCCATCAGTACTGATTACCAAGCATGGGAAGAGTTTTATTCTCAAATGCTGGTTGGTGCTGGAGACCAATTAACCATCGCGAATCAGTGTTTTACTAACACTGAGAATGCTGTTGCTGGTATGGCCGCAGCGGTTTTTGGTCAAGATGCACAAGGTAATCCAGTGTCAGCGGCTCAGGAAAACCAGGCCTTTGTAAATGCTTTAGGCACTGGTGGATCTTTGTACGCTGGCAATGTAGATAAGTGTCAGCAGGTAGCTCTCGATTTGGCCCAGTACATTAGGGTCAATCGCGAAGCTGGGTATAACAAGCGTGTTAAGGTGATCGATATGTTGCGGTCATACGACCTGGCTCAAGTTGAGACGGTGGAGATGGCTGCAATGATGCGCTTTTACAACCAGTATGGCCCGTCGGTTGCGGAATTTGCGCAATATTGGGAACAGAAGCTGGTTGACCAGATTGCTGCGGAGGAAGGCCTTACAACACTTCCATACGACTTTATAGGTTTCCCTACGGGTGCCCTAAAGGTTCAGGTTGGCAACCAGAAAATTTGCGACAAATATAACGAAATCTATACAGGGGTTATTCCGGTCTCAAGCGGTCGTAATAAAGCCTTGTACCAGGTTGAAATGAACACAATGGGCGGTTGTACCCTAATGCGTCGAGCAGCCTACGAGTATATGAACCGGTTATTTGTGTCGAAACAAGCTGGCACACGGTTAGACTGTGGTATCGATGCTGGGATTGGAGAGGTGATTGATGAGAATTGTAACATTGTTACAGTTACCCCACCGGCACCTTAGTTAACATACAAGCGGATGAGATATCTTTAAAAGACTCCCTCAGGGAATTTCTTAAAGGTACCATCCGCTTTTTTTATGTAAATATTTCCTGTGGAGAAGAGCAGTGGGTCCTGTCGAAACGGGACCGACTGTGTATGTTGCGGGGCCAGGAGTCGCGCCTGGCCTGGGAGATTATGAGCCTCCCGTGCTACTCTACACTACCCCGCATGTCTAGATGAACGTGTGTATTTTAGCACAAATATTGTGTGGATATCACACTTGGGGTAAAATATAGCCTGCGCCAGCGTAGCTCAGTTGGTTAGAGCATCGGATTCATATCCCGAAGGTCATTGGTTCGATCCCAATCGCTGGCACCCTAAGTCCGCCTTCTAAGGGCGGATTTTTGATACAATACAATCATGAGTACAAAACGAGTTTTTTCAGGTACAAGAGCTACGGGACGACTGCACCTGGGTAACTATTTTGGTGCCATTAAAGGTTACCTTAAATTGCAGGAAGATCCCGAATACGAAACCATTTACATGGTCATGGATTTGCATGCCATAACCACCCCGTTTGATAAAACCAAGCTGGCTGAGAACACAAGAGAGGTTGTCTTAGACTTTTTGGCTTGTGGTCTTAACCCAGAAAAATCTATTATCACCGCCCAATCTATAGTTTCCGAACACGCTTATCTGATGCACCTTTTATCTTCCGAGATTACTGTTGCTAGAATGCTTCATTTACCTACTTATAAAGAGAAAATAAAACAACATCCTGATGGAGTAACTATGGCTCTTCTTAATTACCCGGTCCTGATGGCAGCTGATATTTTGCTTTATAAAGCAGGCCTTGTTCCTATTGGTGTTGATCAAGAGCCACACTTGGAAGTAGCTCGGGAGATTGCCAGGAAAATGAATGAAAAATATGGTTTGGATTTTGCAGAACCAGTTAGTTTTAAAACACAGGGTGCATATACACCATCCCTAACCGGAGAAGGGAAGATGAGCAAATCAGTTGAGGGCAGCTATATTAACCTGACTGACGATTTAGATGAGATAAAGGCAAAACTTGCCAAAGTTCCCACGGATTCAGGAAAAGGGAGCGCTCTTCCCACAGAGGGTGGGGTGGCGGTTCTGCTTTCCTTTGTTGGCCTTATTGAGGGAGAGGAAAGAAGGAAAGAATATGAGGAAAAATATAAAACGGAGGGAATAAAGTACCAGGAACTGAAAAATGAACTCGCTGAAGCTATTTTTGAAGAATTAAAACCAATTCAGCAAAGAAGGACAGAAATCATGGCTAGGGAGGGATATGTTGATAAGGTGATGATAGAAGGCGCAGAAAAAGCAAGAAAAATAGCTTCAGAGACAATTAAAGAAGTGAAGAAAAAAATGGGGTTGGTATAACGATGGATAAAATAACTTTCGATGATTTTGCCAAGATAGATATTCGCGTTGGGACTATTGTTAAGGCAGAAGTTCCTGAGTGGAGTCATTGGGTAATAAAGTTGACAGTAGATTTTGGGGAGGAAATTGGGGAGAGGACGATCTTCGCCGGAATAATGAAGTTCTATAAACCAGAGGAGCTTGAAGGAAAGCAGTTTCCTTTTGTTGTGAATATTGCTCCTAAAAAGATTGGTCCTGAAGGGGATTTTAGTGACGGAATGATATTGGCTGCAGATTTTGTTGAGGAAGGTGTCGACCCCGAAGAGGGTAAACCTGTTCTTTTTAATCTCCAGGAAAAAGTTTCCAACGGAACAAAAGTTCGCTAGAGCTCCGAGAAAGTATTTGGCTTTTGTCGTAATTGAGAGGTATAATTGCCCTGTTAACTTTTATGGCTAAAACAAAATCTAAACCCAAAAAGGCAGTTCCCAAAAAACGAGTTGAGTTGCGTTTGAGGGTTAACCTCTCGCGAATTCTTATTACCGGGATCCTGATTATTCTTTTTCTTCCCTTCGTAATTAGTCTTTGGAGTTTGAAAGGGAGTGACCTGAAGGTTGAGACTTCACAAGCCCTAGCTGACATCAAAGCTTCAAAAGTCAAAGAAGTAAGTGTTGAAGACAGTAAACTTGTTCTTACTTACAACGACGACAGTGTTAAGGTTGCCAATAAAGAAGCAAGTGAGAGTTTTGCCGACCTTCTGGAGAAAGAGGGGATAGAACCCTCCAGTATTAAATATACCGTAGTCGATTTGTCGCTGATCAAAATGATTGCCGAGGCCGCTGGAATTATTATTCCCATTCTCCTCATTGGTGCCTTCCTTTTTTATATGCTTCGTGCACAAAATAGAGCCGCTGGAGATATTTTTTCCTTTGGTCGAAGTAAAGCTAAACTTTTTGCTAAGGGAAAGCAAGACATTACTTTTGCTGACGTTGCAGGAGTTGATGATGCCAAAAAGGAACTGGTGGAAGTTGTCGACTTTCTTAAAAACCCAGGTAAATATCGCCGAATGGGGGCCAGAACTCCTAAGGGAGTTTTGCTTTTTGGACCAGCGGGGGTGGGAAAAACACTACTAGCCAAAGCCGTTGCTGGGGAAGCGGGAGTGCCTTTTTTCTCCATGGCGGGTTCTGAGTTTATGGAGATGTTGGTTGGGGTCGGTGCCTCTCGTGTCCGCGATCTTTTCGCCAACGCCAAGGCCTCAGCTCCATCGATCATTTTTATTGATGAGATAGATGCCATTGGACGTCAAAGGGGAAGAGGGGGTTTTGTCGGGGGACATGACGAACGTGAGCAAACTCTTAACCAGATCTTGGTTGAGATGGATGGATTTACCCCCAACGATAATGTGGTAGTGGTTGCGGCTACCAACCGTGGAGACCTATTGGACCCGGCCCTATTAAGGCCTGGTAGGTTTGATAGACGAGTAACCTTGGATATGCCTGACAAAGAGGGCCGTCTGGCTATTCTTAGGATCCACGCCAGGGGTAAGAGGTTAGCTAGAGGTATTAATTGGGAAAGAATTGCTGATCGGTCGGTTGGCTTTTCTGGAGCAGATTTGGAAAATATGCTTAATGAGGCTGCTATTCAGGCCGCAAGGAGTGGAAAAGACTCCATTGAGATGTCCGATATTGAGGAGGCTGCAACTAAGGTTAAATTAGGCCCTGCCAAGCGTAAGCTCCAAAGTGAGGAAGACAAGCGTCTGACAGCCTACCATGAAGCAGGACATGCCCTTGTGGCTCACTTTATGCCTAAGGCTGATCCAGTGCAGAGAATCTCCATTGTGGCCCGTGGAATGAGCCTGGGACACACAGAGATCTCTCCTGCAAGTGATCGTAGCCATGAGACCAAAACCAGGCTAATTGAGTCAATTGCTGTCATGCTTGGAGGGCGGGCTGCAGAAAACGTCGTTTTTAAGGAAATGACAGCAGGAGCAGCCAATGATATTAAAAATGCCACTCGTTATGCAAAAGCGATGGTGGTTGACTTGGGAATGAGTTCTCTGGGACCAACCAATTTTGGAGCCACTAGTGAAACCGGCGAATTTGGAAATATGGAATGGTATGAAAGCCCCAGTATTTCTCCTGCTACACAAGAGAAAGTAGATGTTGAGATAAAAAAGATAATTGACACGGGGCTTACTACAGCCACAAAAGTAGTCAAAAAAAATAGAAAACTTTTGGATAAAGTGGTTAAAGTTCTCATGGAAAAAGAGACGATCGACAGGGACGAGTTTGAAAAGATTGTTGGGGGAAAGAAACAATAATTTTTTTGATCCTCCGAATGTTACAATGACTTCATGACTAAACTGGTACTTATTGACGGCCACGCCATTCTTCACCGAGCCTACCATGCCCTGCCCCCTTTAACTAATAGAAAGGGTCAGCAAGTAAACGCGGTCTACGGCTTTACCTCCATGCTTCTAAGGACAATATCTGACCTTAAACCAACTCACTTAGCAGTTTGTTTTGATAGACCTGAACCGACCTTCAGGAAGGAGAAGTTTGCAGCTTATCAGTCCCACAGGCCAGAAACAGATAAGGAACTGGTTAGCCAGTTTGAAGTAGCCAAGGAGGTGGCCAGAGCAATGGATATTCCAGTTCTAGAAAAAGCCGGTTTTGAAGCGGATGACTTGTTGGGAACGATTGCTACCCAGGCAAAAAAAGACAAATTAGACGAGGTAGTCATTGTTACTGGGGACCGGGACATCCTCCAGTTAGTTAACGACGAAGAAAAAATTGAGGTCTTCATGCCCTCAAGAGGTCTTTCGGAGGGGAAACTGTATAAAGAGAAAGATGCCCATGAACGGATGGGAGTTCCTGCAAGGCTGATTCCAGATTATAAGGCTTTGGTGGGAGACCCGTCGGATAATTATCCCGGAGTGGCTGGAATTGGTCCTAAAACGGCTGAGAAACTGTTGGAGAAATACAACGGAATAGACCACTTATATAAGTATCTGGTCGATATCGAACCAAAGGTTAAAGAGAAGCTTGTCAAAAATAAAGACTTGGCAATACTTTCTCATAACCTGGCAACTATTGTTAGGGATGTTCCAATTGAGTTTGAGATTGATAAAATGAGTAAGTGGAGTGTGGCAAACCCTAGGGTCTTGGAGTTTTTTGATGATCTTGGTTTTAAATCCCTTATCAAGAGAGTGGAGGAGTTAGAAAGGAAGATAGTTAAGGAAAACCAAATGTCGCTTATTTAAATTATGAAAGTTGCACTAGTTCATGACTACATAAAAGAGTACGGGGGAGCAGAGAGGGTTCTTAAAACCCTGGCTGAAATGTATCCCGATGCTCCAATTTATACTGCTTTTAAGGTCAGAGGTTCAACAGCCGATAAACAGCTTAAGGGAAGAAAAATTATTGAGAGTTGGCTGGCTCCACTTCTAAAGATTTGGCGTTTATATTCTCCCTTAAGATTTTTAATTCCGGTTATTTGGGGGAGTTTTGATTTATCAGATTACGATTTAGTGATAACTTCCACCTCTTGGTACATTACTCGCGGGTTTAAAGTTGGACCTGGAACTAAGGTTATCTGCTACTGTCACACCCCTCCCAGGTGGCTTTATGGTTATGAAACTTCGGTTGGTTTCACCAAGTATTGGCCGGTAAAAGTCTATGCAGCCATTGTCGGGCATTTCCTAAGGATGTATGACTTTAAGGTTTCCCAAAAGATTGATAATTGGGTAGTTAATTCGAAAAACGTGGCAGCGAGGGTAGAAAAATTCTACAGAAAAGAATCTACAGTTATCTACCCGCCTATTGACGTGGAAAAGATTGGACAAGTTGCCGAGGGAATAAAGGATAAGGAGAACTACTTCTTAATTGTCTCCAGGTTGGTGGGTGCCAAGGGTTTAGAAGAGGCAGCCCGTGCCTCAAAGAAATTAGGCTTTGGACTTAAAATTGTGGGTGAATCTCACGGTTTTGCAGATGTTGAAAATAAGTTAAAAAGATTATCTGGGGGTAAATTGGAGCTATTGGGAAGGGTGGATGACACTGAGCTTTATGGACTCTATGCTAAAGCCAAAGGATTTATTGCTCTAGCCCGTGATGAGGATTTTGGGATGACGGCGGTCGAGGCCCAGGCTGCCGGGACCCCGGTTATTGCCTTTAATGGTGGGGGTTTTAGGGAATCAGTGGTTGAAGGAAAAACTGGAATTTTGATTAACGACACGGAGACAGCAACCATTGAGTCTGCGATTGGTCAACTAGAGAAAACCAAGTGGAACAAGAGTGTCTTACAGGCAAATGCTAGGAAATTTTCTAAAGAGATATTTGAGAAGGAGATAAAAAAATACATTGCCGCTAGAGTTTAACTGACATGCCAGAACTACCTGAAGTTGAAACAATTAAAATGGGTCTGGAAAAGTATTTGGTAGGCCATAGAGTGGAGAAAATTGAGGTTAGGCTCAAAAAAATTCTCTCAGGTGGGGAGGAACATCTGGTTGGAGGGAAAATTATTGCTGTCAGGCGCTTCGCGAAAGTTCTTTGTTTAGACTTTGATAATGGCTATTCGGCCCTGATGCACTTAAAGATGACCGGCCAACCCATTTATCGTGGGCCAAACCTCAAAACCCCAACTCATCTTTCTGAAAAAATAGTTGGCGGACTTCCAGGTATTCATACTCACGTTGTTTTCCATTTGGATCGTGGGGGCAACTTCTACTTTAATGACTTTCGCAGGTTTGGATGGATTAAGGTTGTTAAAACCCAAGAACTAAAAGGGGATGTCTTTGTGGGGAAATTAGGACCGGAACCCCTAAGAGACCTAACAGAAGAGATGTTTGAGCAAATAGTTTCAAAAACCAAGAAAAGTATTAAGGTTCTTTTGATGGACCAGACTAAAATTGGAGGAGTAGGGAACATCTATGCCAATGATGCCCTCTTTCTTGCGGGAATTCACCCCAAAAGAGCGGCTAATAGTTTGGACCAAAATGAGACTTTAAATCTGTTCAAAAGTATTGAAAAGGTCCTGAAAGACGGCATAAAGTATGGGGGAGCTAGTGAGCACGCCTATGTTACTTCAGAGGGACTTGAAGGTCGTTATCAAGAACACTTTTTGGTTTATGACAGGGCAGGTTTACCTTGTCCAAACGATTGCGGTGAGAAAATTCAAAAGACCAATTTGGGTGGTCGGGGGACCTACTTTTGCCCCAAGTGCCAAAAGTGACTTATTGTTGCTCCGAATAGAGATCGAGAAGCTTTCGGGCCGTATTACTTGCTGAGAAGTTCATGGCAAAAGTGAATGTTTTTTTGGAAAGGCTCGAGTAGGCCCTTGGACCTGAGAGTACCTTCTTTATTTTTTCGGCAATTTTCCCTGGGTTTCTTTCACAGAGGTATCCTGTCCTACCATCAATAACAATTTCTTCTAGTCCCGAGCCTTTTATAGAGATGGTTGGGACCCCTGAAGCCATTGCTTCAAGAATGGAAATGGGCATAACCTCGCTTAGGGATGGAGTGACGAATAAATGGACAGACTTGTAGATGTCAGGAAATAGCTTTCTGTCTACCACTCCTAAATACATAATATGGTCATCCAATTTGACCTTAGTCGTCTGCTCGCGCATTTTTTGAAGTTGAGATCCTGAACCAAAAACCAGTAATCTAAAGTTGGGCATTATCTTTTTAAGTTCCCTGGCGATTTTGATCAACTCTAGAGGTCTTTTTTCCTTATCGATTCTTCCTGCGTAAACGAGTGTTGGCGCCACCAAGGATTTTCTTGAGGGTTTAACAAAGAAATAATCCTCAACGCCGTTATAAATAACAGCAGTATTTTTGATACCAATTTTACTTAGCCTTTTTTGGGTGTTTGTTGATGGGCAGATGATTTTTCTGGAATATCCAGACATTCTTTTAAGGTCCTTATTAAGAAGGTTGGAGGCAAATTCATATCCGTAAGGGAAGTAATAATTTAGATATTGTCCATATTGTGTATGGGCAGTAAAGAAAAGAGGTTTGTTTAGTTTTTTAGCGATTTGCCAGGCTAACTGTCCGGCGACCAAGGGGTGATGGGTATGAACGACATCAATTTTAAGTCTTTTGATTTTTTTTACTGAGGCAAAAGGGCCTCCAAGGGGATAGTTTTTAACGAGGGGATTTGGGATAGAGGGGTATCTGATAACATGCTTATCATTATCCTTGTAACCTGGAAAAGAGGGGGCAAGGATGTAAACCTTGTGACCCATTTTTCTTAAGGCATGGGTAATTGAGGATATATGGTAGGTTACGCCATTGATTGTGGGAAGGTAGGATGAGGTGACGAGCAGGATATTCATGAGTTGTATTATACTTCCTAAGGATGATAAATAATATTGGCCTTATTGGGTTTAGAAATTTTGAAAATAAGAAGGTAAGTTTCACCACAGGAACCACGGTTATCGTGGGCCCAAATGCTTCAGGTAAGACAAACATCTTGGAGTCGATTTTTCTTTTGTCTTCAGGAAAAAGTTTCCATGCAAAAATTGAGGAGGAGATGATTGGTTATAACGCGAGTCTGGCAAGGGTAGAAGGAGATACGGGGAAGACAAAATTGGAAGTGGTTTTAACCAGAGGAGAGATTATGGTTGGGGATTCGACGATTGAGAAAACTCCTCGCAAGAGACTTTTAGTCAATGGAGTGGCTAGACGCCTAATTGATTTTGCCGGCAATGTAAAGATTGTTCTCTTTGGGCCGTGGGATTTGGATCTTGTGAGTCAGGCTCCAGCTATAAGAAGAAGATTCTTGGATACTGTTCTCTCACAGGTGGACAGAGAATACCGCCGAGCAATTCTTTCTTACGATAAAGGTCTAAAACAGCGTAACAGGCTTCTTTTTAGGATTCGTGAAGAGGGTCTTTCTCGTTCTCAACTTCTTTTCTGGGATAGACTGCTTATTAAAAATGGAGACTTTGTTTCCACAGTTAGGCAGAATTTTATAGATTATGTGAATGCCCAAGGGGGGATTAATACCCAGGCTTTCGCCTTAGATTATGACAAAAGTGCCATTAGCGAAACCCGACTTGAACAATATGCCCAAGAAGAAGTAGCTGCAGCCACTACTCTTGTGGGGCCACACAGGGATGACTTTGTTTTTAAGGTGAAAGAAAAAGGGGATAAAAGTAGAGATTTGGCGAGATATGGCTCCAGGGGGGAGCAAAGGATGGGAGTTTTGTGGCTAAAGCTGGCGGAGTTGTCATACATAGAAAAAATCTCGGGGGAAAAGCCGACCCTTCTTTTGGACGACATTTTTAGTGAACTGGACCATGAACATAGAGATGTAGTAACTAAGGTGGTTGAAGGAAGACAATCAATTATTACCACAGCTGATCCCCACTACGTTGAAGATTTTAAAGAAGTGGAAAAAATTGCACTTAGAGGTTAGAATGAGCTATGCCAGAAGGAGAAAACATAAATCTAGGGCCGGATGGGAAAAGAAAATGGAGTAAGAGGAAGGGTCTTGTAAATCCAATGGAAAGAAGAATGGAGTTGGAGCAACAGGAAGAAGATAATGCAAACGAGATAAGGCCGATAACTGTGTCTCAACCAGCTTTAAAGAAAGCTGTACAAAAGGATTTGCCTCTAGACCACGCCGATAAGATTGGCTGACCTTCGAAAGAAATATTTAACCCCTTTTCTCTGTGATTTTACTTAAGTTGTAAGTAATAAATACTGCTAGGAAGGTAACCAGTAGGGCATAGATAACCAGGGAGATAAGACCTGATGAGCCTCCCAGGAAGGGTCTGACAAATTTATCTATTACTTCTTTAATGACTTCGTTCCAAGCAAGAGCTGCTACTAGTCCAAAGGATGAGGTAACCAGAGACATGGTATTTTTGGCTAGTTCGATTTTGAAGTTCTTCTTTGACATTTTTTTCTCCGCAAACTCTGCAGAAATTAGTGATATAATTACCTAAGTTATGTTGACTCCTAAGTATACCATTACCAATAAAATCTTGAATAATATTGGTCTAATTGAGGCTGCAAAGGAGGTTATCGAGAATGCTCCTTTAGTCCCTTCTTTTGAAAAACAGTTCCAGTCCGATGCCGTTGTTAGGACGGTTCACCATGGCACCCACATTGAAGGCAATGACTTAACTCTGATGCAGACCAAAAAGATTTTAGAGGGTGAAGCAGTTGTTGCTAGAGCTCGGGATATTCAGGAAGTAGTTAACTACAGAAATGTTGTCGGACTTTTGGATGAACTGGCCTTTAAAAGGGGAGGATATGAATCAGCTATGTTGATTGATATTCAGAAATCTTCAGTTGATAAGATTGTTCCTCCAGAGAAGATGGGGAATTTTAGGAAATCCCAAGTAGTTATTAAGAATGAAGAAACAGGGGATATTATCCTAAGGCCTCCGTCGTTTGTGGAAGTACCCTTTCTGATTGATGAATTTTTATTGTGGTTAAATAATCCCGAGGTAAAAGATGTTCACCCCATTCTTCTTGCCGGAATTGCTCACTATATCTTGGTAGCTATTCACCCTTTTGTCGAAGGTAACGGTCGAACTGCCAGAGCTTTTGCCACCTTGGTACTGATTAAAACTGGATACGACATTAAAAAGTTCTTTTCCATTGAGGAGCGTTTTGATGAGGACCCGGCAGCCTATTATGAAGCCTTTGCCTTGGTTGATAGACAGTCTCCAGATATCAGGGAGCGAGACATTACCCCTTGGCTTGAATATTTCACTTCCGTAGTGGGGGTAGAGTTGGCTAAAATAAAAGATAAAGTTAAAAAGCTTTCTTTGGATTCTCGGCTTAAAATAAAAATTGGTAGCCAAGTGGCCCTTTCTGAACGCCAAATGAGGTTGGTAGAATATCTTTCAGATCGAGGAGGGGCGGGAATGAAAGAATTAAGAGCGGTTCTGAAGATGGTCTCAGAAGACACGATATTGCGTGACTTACGAGATCTTGTCGAGAAGGGAATTATTAAAAAAGAAGGCTCGACTAAGGCCTCGAGGTACGTGATTGCTAATAAATAATTTATGAGTACGTCTGACCCACAGTTTTTATATATGATACTGGTTCTTCCCAGTCTCTTTGGACTGACCCTGGTCGGGGATGGAGTGAATAAAGTGGTCCATGAGGAGTCAGGTGGAATACTAAGTATCATTTTCGGAATCTTATTTATTGGAGCTGTTGTTTTTGCCTACGTCTTCTTTTCTACAGCGATGAAAACCTAACCTTCTTGGGTTTTTTCTTCCCAGGCTTTATATCTCATGATCCTGATATATAATAAGGTATGAAATTTGGGGAACTTGCAGGCTACCTGGAAAGACTGGAAAAAACTTCATCCAGGATTGAAATTACCAAAATTCTGGCTGAACTTCTTAAAAAAACCACTGCAGAAGATGTAGATAAAGTAGTCTACCTTCTTTTGGGAGGGTTGGGACCTAAATATGAGGGAAGAGTTTTAAACTTGGCGGACAAGATGATGTTTAGGGTTATTGCCAAAGCCTCGGGTGAGGAAGTAGATAAGGTAATCCTTGCTTTTAAAGACAAGGGCGACATTGGAAATGTGGCTCAGCTCTTTTGTAAAGGCCAAGGGAGTTTGACGGTAGTCGATGTTTTTGAGGCCTTAGTGGACGTATCTGACGATAGTGGGGAAGGAAGCCAGGAAAGAAAAGTTGCCAAAATGGCGGCCTTATTAGGAAAACTGGATCCGCTTTCTGCTAGGTATGTGGCTAGGATCCCTTTGGGGCGCTTAAGGCTTGGTTTCTCTGATAAAACTATTCTTGATGCCCTAAGTTGGATGGAGCGTGGGGATAAATCGGCTAAGTCGTTAGTGGAGAAGGCCTATCAAGTTCTTCCGGATCCCGGAATTTTGGCTAGAAATATTAAGGCACAGGGGATGGAAAAGGCCACCAAAAATGTTACTCCCCAGGTAGGAGTTCCAGTAGAACCCATGCTGGCCCAAAGAATAAAATCTCCCACAGAAATGGTTGCCAAAATGGGTAAGGTTGCCGTTGAACCAAAACTAGATGGCCTAAGGCTCTCGATCCACTTTAAACGAGGAGCAAAGGGTTTTGTTAAAGCCTATACCCGTAACATGAACGAGACTTCGTGGATGTTCCCAGAACTTGCCAGACTAGGTGAAGAGATTAAAGGCAATGAGGTAATCCTCGATTCTGAAGCAGTAGGGTTGGATGAGGGGACCAAACAAATGGCTAATTTCCAGACCACCATGACCAGGCGTAGGAAGCACGGTATTGATGAAGTAGCGGCTAAAACGAGAATCGAATTTTTCGTTTTTGATATTTTGTTCAAGGATGGGAAAAATTTGATGGACAAGCCCTACACCATAAGAAGGAAATTCTTGGAAGAGACGATTGGGCATCAGAAAAAGCTCAAGTTAGTTGATTACCAGTTAACCGACAACCCCGTAAAAATTGAGCAGATATATAAGGACAAGATAGAAAAGGGACTTGAAGGAGTAGTTGTTAAAAAAATCGATGGTGGTTACGTTCCGGGAAGGACGGGCTTTAGGTGGGTAAAAATGAAGCAGGTAGAGAAAGCTCATGGGAAACTATCCGACACGGTGGATTGTGTGGTCATGGGTTATACCCGGGGGAAAGGAAAAAGGGCCAATTTTGGTTTAGGGCAATTTTTAGTTGGCGTGAGGGATGGAGAAACGATTAAAACCACTACAAAAATAGGAACGGGACTCACGGATGAGCAGTTTAGAGAACTGAAAGTCCGTCTGGATAAGCTGGAAGTTAAGGAAAAACCAAAGAATTATGAGATTCACAAAAACTATACACCTGATGTCTGGGTAGAGCCTTTGTTGGTGGTTGAGATTGCGGCTGATGAGATTAGTGTTAGCCCAACCCATACGGCTGGGCTAGCCTTGAGGTTTCCAAGACTGATTAGGTTTAGAGATGACAAAGGTCCGGGTGAGGCTACAACTACCAGTGAGTTGAGGCGTCTTTTTGAGCTCCAGAAGACTACTCACTAGCACTTCTTGATCCTTATAGGATAAGTAGTATAATTACCCCCGTTCCCTAATTTCAAAGTATAAGGAGGCTGTTGTGGCTACAGAATTAGCGATCTCTCTAGGATCCTTGGCCCTTTGGGGATTTTTTGTTTTTCTTTGCCACGGAGGCAAAAGTACGGTTTCAAAAATCTTAAAACGGTTCTGGGAGGAAGAATACGGGATTTGTCCGAGGCGCAGTCAGTAGTTGTAGTAATAGCTTTTGTGTTCATGGCCGTGTCCCTAACTCTTTTTGAGTTAAGAGGAAAGTTTCGTAATCCGCACTAAGGGAGTACCCTGTGTTTTTTATTATCAACAAACACAGGGTTTTTTTATGGCTATTGACCAGAAGTATGTTTTTGTGAAAAGATGGAGGATAGATAGGGGGTGATTAGGATGGCAGCAGTAAAATCAGGTACAGGATTAAAGAAAGAAACCGCGGGAGCCCTAGCTTATGTTTTGGGCCCGTTAACTGGGGTTATATTTTTGATTATTGAAAAGGATCCCTTTGTTAGATTCCACGCAATGCAGTCCATAGTAGTTTTTATGGCTCTTTTTGTTATAAATTGGATTCCATTTGTGGCAATCATTGCTGGACCGGTTGGTTTTATCCTCTGGCTACTTCTTATTTACAAAGCCTGGCAGGGAGAAGA
>Ga0265297_10003025_pt1 | contig 31769 bp, 73 predicted proteins | sample Munlanlwell13791_FD_192502 | JGI IMG/M metagenome (GOLD analysis project Ga0265297, IMG submission 192502) | Leachate microbial communities from a municipal landfill in Southern Ontario, Canada - Leachate well 137-91 | ecosystem: Engineered > Solid waste > Landfill > Unclassified | place...
GAAGCCATCTTCCAGTAGGCGGAAGCGATGACGTCCGGGTGTTTGTCGGACAAATCGTCGGTCAATCTCAACTCGGAAATCAGCATGGAACCCTCCTACGCGAACGACAGGATACGCCATCCCGCCCTGCGCAAACTGTTGACCTTGGCGCAGTAGTAGTCGGCCGCTTGTCTCTGCGTCTCGAACTTCCCGCGCGACACCTCGCGCAGATTTCCTGCCGGTCCTCGGAACATCAACACCTGATCGTCTGTCGGCATGAAGACGCGAACAAGGTCCGTGTCCTCATCATGCCGCATCGTCGTTTCGCGGATCGGCCTATCGCTGTCGACTTCATCCGGTTCGAAAACAGGATCGATTGTCACCGCACGAAACGCGCCGTTGTCCAACAACTCGACGAGCTTTGCGGCTTCGTCCCTGGTGCACACTCTCGAAATCGTGCGGCCAACCATGTCGATCGGAGACGAAATCGTCGGCGGATTCTCGAAAACGCGGACCGTGTATTTACCGTTCGTCTTCATGCCGATCACACATTCGATTCGGACGCATCTTCCGGCGCGTCTTCGAGGTTGCAGAACACGGAGATCAAAATCCCCGCGATACTGACCTCGATACTAAAGTGATCACCATCTGCATGACTGAGCGGCATCAACGCCGAAACCGTCTCGGGCTTCACGTTGAAAAAATTCGCTGTTGAGAATGGCGGACACGGCGGGTTGCCAGGTTTTACGAACTTCCGCCACTTCGCAGGAGGTTCCATCGTCTCGAGACGTTCGACAAGCGCTTTTCCTGTTTTCATCTACATGTCTCCTTTTTCTCGAACGCCTTGGCTATCGCCTCGTCGCTGTAGTATTTCGATTCGCACTTTTCGCACAGGCCGTGCGACACCTTCGCACCATCCGGGATCTTGTTCTCGACCCACACACCATCGACACGTTGCATTTTACAGCACATGCACTCGACGAAGATGATTTCAGTTTCCATATTGGATCTAATATCCCGGACACCCGAAAGTTGCTCCGCAGATGAAGTCCTCGCCGATGGGACCGTGCTTTCCGCAGCGCGGGCAGACCACACACAGCCCTTCGATAAACATCCGGCGCTGCATGGCGGTGTGCTCGCGACGGTACGACCGAATCTCCTCTTCAGTGTAATCTTCGCCGTACTCTTGCTCATTGGCGAACGTCTCAAAGTTCGGTTGCATCTCGTTCGCCAACTCGAAGCACGCCATTCGGAATGTTGGCGCGTCGATCTCGAACGGTCCGCAGTCGCCAAACGCCGGGTTGTTATTGTAAATCTTCATGGTCCCTCCTCTGGTCTGCTAGTCCCGCGTGCCACCGCGAGACGTTGTATCTATATCTATAAACCTTGCGGTTTACCGTGTCAAGTACTTTTTTCTACGACCCGCACGCCGAGTAGTATCCGTCCGCTTCTACGTAGTAGGTCATCGTCCGCACGTCCACCTGTACGCGCGGTATGGACCCGGTGAAGAAAACGATCGCGGCGCAAACGATGTTGACCATCTCGCCGTTGCAGGCGCAGGCGATCGGTTCCTTCCAGTTCTTCGGCGACACGCGGTCGAACGCCTTGCGGAGATCGGCAATCACGAACTCGCCGTAAGGGCTGCGGTCAATAGTCGTCTTTTCGTAGGCGCGCTCGCAGGATTCGTTGGTCGTCACGGGGTTCTCCTTTTTCTCGCGGTCGCCTCTATGAAGTATTCGCAATCGCCCTCTGCCACACCAAACGTAATGAGTGTCCCATCCTCCAACTGAATCCAGTCGATATTCGTAGCCATTCTCCGATGCATGCCCGGAGAAAGGCGCGTCTGTTGAATCTTTACAATTCGTTTTCCAACGACGTCACGAGACTTCATATTTTTCCACTTTTCCTGTTTTCACGCGCGGCCCATCCTTGGGCATCACACCGGATCGTCTCGACCTCCATCCGCAGTTGGGCATGGAGATTGTGCCGAGCCCACAACGGAGATCCTCCCATCGTCCCATTCGGAACCATCGGCAACGGACCGACCAACCGCTCCATCTCCGCCACGATGATCGCGGTCAGTCCACCGCGAGCGCGAAGAAATGCCACTTGTGACACCGGGTCCAGTTGAATTGCTTCCGCCAGAACCGTGTGGATGTGGTCGACCAACGCCGTGCGGATGGACTTGAACTCTTCGGTTTCCCGAGTGCGCCGCGCGATTTCAATCGCAGCCAGCATGTCGCTGTTGTCGTGCTGAAAATACATCGTTCCCTCCTGCTACTCTCAGCCGCGGGTGCCATCCCGCGACGTCGTCATGCCCTGTGCTATTGCACGTAGTGTGCCATATTCCAAATGGTACGTTGACACAGAAAAACACAATGATTTCAACTGTGGGTAATTTCGCCCCACCATGTCAAGGGTGCAAAATGTATATGGTGTTCCATTGATGAAACGCCTAAGCCGTTAAAAACTAAACACTTTCAGCCCAAAATAGAATTTGCGGGGTGTTGACTAACTTACATAGTGCACATGGCATGCTATTTGTCTGCCTTGACTACCCTCTCCCGACACCTGTCCCGCAACCCAAATGCCCCTAGCAGCCTCACCACGCGCCGTGGATGGACCCTCAACTCTGCGGCCATCTCCCGCACCTGTGGGCGCCTGCGCTTGGCCTCAAGCCGCTCAAGCACTTCCAGAATCGCATCCCGCGCGACGGTCGCGATCTCATGGTCGAACCCGCTGTCCGCGTCCACGAAGATGTTGATTGAGCGTTCTTCAGGATGGGTCATGCGTCTCTCCAATCGATGACAAGTCTTCAATGCGACGAAATTCCTCACCGATCAACTTATCCACATCGGCGTTGTTGATCGCGTCGTCTATCAATTTATCGATTTGTTGCCGCTCGCGTTCGATCTCGATTTCAATATCGGGCACGTTGTCCGTCTGCAACACGATACGTTCATCCTTGTCCGATTTCTTTTTTCGCATCACACTCTCCCGCGCAACAACCGCCACGCTTCAATCTCGGCTTCCGTCCGAGACATCTTGCCGTCAAACTCCATGATCGCCGCTCGCTCTTCGAAGTCTTCGCGCAAGACAACGGGCCAATCCACAACGGCCGCCAACGCAGCGGCATGGAGCGCCGTGTCAGCCGGCCGATCTGTGACCTGCCCTGTCACGGTTCGTTCGACTCCGAACCGCTATGGAGCGTAGCCACCGCCGCCATGAGCCGATCGCGCACGTCCGCAGTCGAAGCCGTCTTCGCCATCTCTTCGAGCTTCTTGCGGATGCTGTGGATTCGCAACGACTCCTCGCCACGCGACTTTATGGATTTAATCCAGTTATTGCCGATCTTCACACCGGCGCGGTTCTTGAGCACTTCGATTGTCTCGCCGCAGAATTCCACGGTGTACATCTCGACAGGCGTGGTCAGCGCTTTTCCATCCGCATCCTGCGTTCCCGGAATCGGCACGTCGCGCGTCACTGGAGTCCAGCAACCAGCGCGCGGGCGCTTCACGGGCGGCGCGTTTGGATCTCGCGGCTTGCGCGTTTTCGTTGCGGTCGTTCCATTCTCTTTCTTGTTCTTCGTCATTTCGGCTCCTTGTGTTGAGTGGTTTTCAGTCTAACAACCCGAGATCTTCCGCCGTGCGCTGTGCCATCGCGGCGACTTGTACCAGTTCTTTGAGCATCCGTTCATCGCTGCGCTTCAATGGGTGTAACCGCACTTGATCCCAAAACTCGTCGAGTTCTTCGAGAATGACGGCATAGGCTTCGTGCGCCGTGTGCAACGGCTCGAACTTTGAGCGAGAGGATTCGAGTTCGGAGGAAACGAGGGATTGGAAGATGGACATCACATGGACCCCGCTTCGTCTATCGGAATCACGCCGGGTAGCAAACACTGTTCCGATTCACGACCGCGCGCTACACCTTCCTCGATGTTCCGCACCGCCTGCCGGTAGTACGATTCTTTGAGTTCGACGCCGATCGCCTTGCGTCCGTTGATGACGGATCCGTAACATTCGCTCCCAACTCCCATGAATGGAGAAAGTACTACCTCTCCCGGATTGCTCCACATAACTACAGCGCGTTCTATGACGTCCAACTGTAGAGGGTGAACGTGCTTTTCGTCATCCTGCTCTTTTGCTTCTCTGTACGGCAACGTTCGGTCAAGTCGAACGTCATCCCAAAACGCGGAGGCGTACTGTCTCCATACCCATTGAGAGTATTTGTTTTCGAGTTGGCTTCCCTGCCAATTGCGGTAGTAAAGAATGTCTGCCGGAATAGACCTCTCTCCAGCATATTCGGTCAATCCATGTGGATGACTTACCGCAATCGCGTTCTCCCCCGATCGACGGAAGATGAGAAGGTAATCCGCATTTGCCATGCTGCATTTCGTCGAATCGAGAGTAAGACACTTGTGTGAAAGCGACTTCATCATGGTGCGGTTGCGGATTGTCAACGGCTCTTTCCACACGTGGTAGCGAGCGATATACTTGAATCCACACCTCTCGTGAAGTCGAATGATATCACCGGGAAAATCCATCAGGTTGTCACAACCGGAGTTACCCGTTGTGATGTCCATACAATGAACAGCGGTCATGCGTCCCGGCATGGTGATTCGGTGTATCTCGCGGACGCAGTATTCGTAGTGTTTGAAAAACTCTTCCCGATCTATCGAGTTGGAAATGTCTTCCGGGTCGGAACTATAGACGTACATTCCACCCGATCCCGTGCAAAAGGGAGGTGAGTATAGAGATAGGTGCACGCTTCCATCTTTTAAATCGCGCATTACCTCCATGCAATCTCCATTGTATAGAGCGTAATTGTCACTGACCGTCTGTGCTTTTATACCCATGCTGGCAACTCCGGTGTTTTTGTGTTTCGGTTTTCTTTTCTAATTTCCATTGATGCGTTCATGTACTTTACGAGTTCCGTAAACATGGCGTCCGCTTGTTCTGCTTTTCTCAACATGTTGGAGATGACGCCGCCCTCTCCCTCTGTCGCGATGACATCAAGACGCACTTCATTCTTCTGTCCAAATCTCCAACATCGTCGAACCGACTGATAGAATTGCTCGTATGAATGGCTGGCGAACGTGACAACGTGTGCGCAGTGTTGCCAATTTAAACCCCATGCCCCAATCTTCGGTTTGATGACGAGTTTTTTTAACTCTCCAGAGGCAAAGTCCTTGTATATTTCTTCCTTCTCTTCATCTGGTGTCTTTCCCGCAACCTGCCGAGCGCCCGGAATCATCTTCTCAAGCAAGTCACCTTCATTATTCATGTGGCACCACACGACAGCGGGCCGGTTGTGGTTCACGAGTTCGGCGACGTACTCACACCTCTGTGTTAGCGTGCGCCGGCGCTCTGCCCTCTCCTCTGATAGACCTATTGCCGGGAGCGTAAAAAGCATCCCCTCCGGCGGAGAGTTCGGCTTGATGACATGGTTGTGTTGCACCAACTCCGGAAGGATGAAGTTCGCATCGTCAAATCCGAGGTCACTCGGCTTGCGGCACGCGCGAGCCCATGAGCACACCCATCGCCAAAATTCCGTCTCGGCGTGGTGCTTGATACGCCACTGTCCTATCGATTGATGAACTCGGAATGACAGATGGGCAAAATGGTTCGCGAGTTTCACATTCTCTCCGAGTTTCATCCGCTCACGCTTCTGCCCCTTGTCGTCGAGTTGTTTAAAAAATCTCGTGAGCATATCGGAATGACTTAACCATCCTAGCGCCTCGCTTGAAGTGCCGAGTTCAATGTAATCGTTTGGTGCCGCCGTCGCCGTGCAGAGAAGACGGTACGGCAACTTGCTCATGAACCTCGTGACCTGCTTCTGTGTTGCTCCCGTGAAGTGCTTCAAAATTGAAGACTCATCACATATGCAGGCCGAGAAGTCATCTGGAGAAAATAGGTGAAGCTTCTCATAGTTTGTGACAATGATTTTCTTTCCATCTATTAACGCTCCGTCTCGGGACTGAACGCACTCGATGCCGAATTTTTCTCCCTCGCGCACCGTCTGCGAACCGACAGCAATCGGAGCCAATATTAAGACCCTCTTGTTCGTTTTCTTGGCTACATTATCAGCCCATACAAGTTGCATGGGCGTTTTTCCGAGACCGCAGTCGGCCCAGATAGCCGCACGTCCTTTTCTTAGAGACCACTCGGTCAACGCCCTTTGAAAATCAAACAGGTCATCACTCAACGACAGAGGCTCAAACCCGTGGTCACATCCACGGTGCATCTTCCCGTCGAGAAACGCCTTGTACTCTTCGCTCACCCGACCCTCCTTTTTCTCGCCAACTCCCTATCACCGCACGGCCCGTGATTGTGTTCGGTGCCAATCTCATGTATCTGTGCAGCTCCCAAATTGGAGATGCCGCTTCGCATGAAGTCTTCAAGTTTCAACGGCACCATCGGCCCATTCAGACACGAACCGCACTGCCATTTCTTGCCCAGGGATTCGAACGTATCGGGATCTCTGTACGTGCATCGGTCCAATTCCGAGGTCACGAGCCCGCACACCTCGCACGCATCCGGCTGACTCGCTTTGAGTTGATGTGCGGCAATCATTCCGGCACGCATGGCGGCAACCGCAGCGGCCGAGTTGTGACCGCCGATTCGACGACCTTGTTTCCCATGACGGCCACTGCCTACACCGCCCATCTACTCCTCCCTCTTAGTCACGACCACGGACGGGTCCGCGGCGCCTTCGTCCGAATATGCAACCCGGTTCTGCGGATACAGCGCGCACGTGCCCCGGATTCCGCAGACCACTGGTTCCTCGAGCACCTGTGACAGGGCACGGAGCAGGGAACGGGCTTGGCCCTCTCCCAATGTGAACGTTCGCAAATCTCCGTCGTCAATCGTGATGTCAATGTCCATTCTGTATCATCCATTCTTGTCGGGGCGAGACGATTTGAACGTCCGACCCGCGGCACCCAAAGCCGCTGCGCTACCAGGCTGCGCTACGCCCCGTTCTTCACTTCCATCTGCGCCTCGAGAGCCTTGATTCCCGCGTCAACGACGTCGTGCATGGACACGCCTTCAAAGATCAGCGGCACGTCCTTGTCCTCGGCCATGACCGCTTGGTACGCCTTCCACGCGCGCCTCTGTTTGGCTGTCATCGGCCGGCGGGCTGGTCTCTCGACTCGATTTGCCGCGTTCATCGCCGACATCATCGCTTCCCTCGCGAACGGAACCGCCGCGAGAACCGAAGCAAACGCCGGGATGATCGGACCTCGGTACGATGTCAGGGTACAGCCGTCTGCCGTCTTCATAACCGTCACGACGTGCGACCCGAGCCCTAGCCCGTCACATGCCGCCGTGTCACGGACAGGGTAGTAGCGGCCGGCGCGCTTCTCGTAGAGGGTGGTCATTATCTCATTCCTCCCACTGTGCGACCAGCGGTTGAACTAGAATCTTGTCACGTTCGTCCGGGTGCCCAACACAGAAGTGCTCACCCGCCGAGTTGTAGGCATCCGTTCGTAAACCGCACGTCCACCGGATTTCAGTTCCCGCGACGTTCGCAGGACCGACAAGTTCCATCGCGCCGTATTCGGTCTTGAAGCAAACGGTGTTCTCGTACAGGAACGGACCGGGTGGGCAGTCTCCCAACGAACACGGCCAGCCGTAGGGCTCTAGAACAAGTCGCTTCATGCATCCTCCAGTTGGCGAGATTCCAACCATAGCCGCCATCCGGCGGCGCCGACGGCAACCCGCCGCACCTTGTACGCAACCCCGTCAATTCCGATGTTGCCTTCCCCGACAACGCGCCATGGATGCCCCGGAATCCGCTCCGCATCGCACGGCATCAGAGTCTCACCGTGTTCTACGAACGGGCATACGAAGTCGAATTCGCCCGGCTTGAGTCCGAGTTTCGTACCGAGTGGAAGCACGGCGGACACCGCAGACTGCTGGTTGAATTTTGCCGGGTAAGCCGTTCCACCGACCGCCACCGCTCCTGTCCACGGTATAAACGGAACATCGCTCCTAACGTCGCAACGCGGTACAATGAAGACCTCACCCAACGGCAGTACCATCTCAATCGTTGACTCTCCATCGTCTTGGTTCCCGCTCAATATAGCCCACTGTGTGTCACTGTCAAGCGCTTATTGTGTTCTTTTTCGTCATTCCACCTTCGTCGGCAGAAACCGCCACAACGGCACAACTAGAGATAGCGGCCACCCGTTCCTTGCCACCGCGGCGAACCTCGCGCAGAGAACTACGTTCCCGCTTCCCCACCCCTTCTCCGGGTCCAGCCTATCCGCGCACACGTCCAGTGGACCCGAGCCCGCCCCGAACTCGTACGGAAGCCCCGTGTAATGGCACAACCCGCCTTGCGTTCGGTGAATCTCGAGCAACTCGTCGGTCGTGACAGGCTTCCCCCACGGTCCAAACTCTCCGCGAGCGTGTCTCCTTATCAACTGAGCCCGTATGTCAATCAGGACCGACCACTCCGGACCGTTCCGCGCGAGCGTACGTACCTTGCGCTTCGACTTTCCTCGCCTCCCCCTGCCGTTCTCCTTGGCCGTTCTCAACTCCGCCTCGAGTTGCTTCACCCTCTCAACCATGTGTTCCGCCAACCATCCCGCATCATCGTTCTTGCTACCTTCTGTCATCTGAAACCGTCGCTTTCATACACTCGCGTGTCTCATGTCACCAAAACTGTTGTACTGGACCGAGAGACTTGGTACCACATGTAATCTGATATTGCAAGAAAAACCGATCTGCTACTATTTTTTTTTGTTTTTTTTCAGACTGACCGGAGCCGATATGCGGAAAAGAGGCGCGGGAGGGAGAGGGTACGGGAGCGCACAATATGGGTAGAAGCGCACATTCGAGGGGTAGTGGTAAAATCTTCAATCGATTTGATTGGTTAGGATGTCTTGCGTTCGAGTAGCCGCTTGACCACGGGTGCGGTCCATGGCTTGCCGCTGCGGGATGGTAGGCCCTCGGAGTCCAGGACAGCTGCTATGCCTCGGTAACTCAACCGCTTTCCGTTGCGTGGCTTGCGTCCTAGAGCGCGCATACGGGCTAGGGTCTCGGCCTCGCCTGGTCTCGTACCGAAAGGCTTGCGTCCCTCACGCCTCCCTGTCTCGCGGCGCATTCGGTCGATACCGGCGCGCAGTTTCGCAACGATCGTCGACCTGTCAAATTGTGCAACGGCCGCGAGCACTTGGCGAATGAGCACGCGAGTCGGATCGGCGTTGTTGGCTAGGTCGTTGCCACTGGCGTCTATCACGCGCACGTCCAGTCGGCGGCACTCGGCCAGTATCAACTCACCCACCATGAGGTCACGGGCCAGCCTGTCCGCCCGCTCAATGAGAATGACGCGCACCCCGTTGGATGCGACGTGGGCCAGCAGGGCGGCCATTCCTGGCCGATCGTCGAACTCCCGCGTACCACTCACCCCATCGTCCGTGTACTCTCCCACGAGCTCGTAGCCCGCCTCAGAGGCATACAACTCGATGGCCGCTCGCTGCCTAGGAAAACCGTCACCGTCGTTCAGGATCTTCGAACTGACACGCAGGTAGGCCAGGGCTTTAATTCTGTTCTTCATAATTTTGCCTTTCACTATCGATTGTCTTTGCCTAATGATTATAGTCACGTTCGCACCAATGTCAAACAATAAGGGACTGATTAGTTACACCGCCAGCCAGCCGCCGCGCACATGCACGAGGGCAGGCCAGGTCGACGGCGACACTCCCACCGTGTAATTTCCTCCCATTAAGTGTGGCCGTGTGCCGTTTGGAAACAGGTCTAAACTGACCCGATCTGTGCCACTTGTGCCGATCTGTGCCACGATGATTTGACACAGTGTTCATGCGGGTTGTCGACGTGTTTGGTCGCTGTCGTTCGTTCAATAGGTCAGTCGGATGGGATGGAAGGAAGGGATCGGGTGCCCACGGTGACCCCGGAGCCTCCCGGCTAGCGCCGGGGAGACCGAGTACTAGGGCTATGGAACTAGGGAATCAGAGGGTCTTCAAGCGCGGGCTGGCGCCCGCAAGGCGAGAAGCGGTGGCGCGGTGCTCCCGAGAATACTGAGTCTCACCGGCTTCGTGCTTCCTTGTAGGTGATCGGCTGGCGTTCCGTGAATCGCTGCAACCCATCGAATTCATTGACCGGGCCCCTGCCTTTGGGCGATCGGCTGTTCGTGGGATGAGATCGGGTGCCCACTCTGGACCCCGGCGGCGCGCTCCGCGCGTGGCGGCTCGGTTGGTAGAGGGCTCGGGTGATAGGAAACAACAGATCAAGGTCTTCAAGCGGGAGACGAACGGACGGCGGACCGGGCTCGAGCGGCAGGTCTTCGATGACGAGACACGTGGTACCAGCAGGACGCGACCACTCAACTAGTACGGCCAATCCCGGATACACACCTCAAATCCGTCTTCATACTCCTCGCACACAACGTCCAGTGGGCCTTTTACTATGATCGGCGTAGCCCCGCCTTGTCCAACCGCTATGTACTTGGCTATTGAAATAGTTACTGGCATATCGCCGTGATCTGCGATGTATCCTTGAAGCGTCGCAATAAGTCTACTAGCCGGAAGATCTAACCGATCCATTTCTCTATCCGTCATTTCGTCGCTCCTTTGTGTTGTTATGTTCTGTGACTCCCGAACACTCGGTCCTCTCGCTACTAGGCACCCAACTCGGTCACACCAGACTACGAAGCCGAGCCTTGGATGATTGGCCATGTACTTCAGGCTCGAGCCGCAGACAGGGCAGGGTCCGAGGGTCTTCAAGCCGGAACCGCCGTGCGTCTGATGGTGCTCCCGTGCCTGGGCGAGGATTTCGGCGTGTAGTTCTTCAGTCAGCGGGGACAATAACGGCTGTGCACACCAGTCACGGTTGGTCATGGGTTCATCTCCTTGATGCGTTCGGCCGCGGCACAAGCCTTCTGCATCTCTTCATACAGCATCGGACACCTACCCGTCTTGTACTCTGCATCCCACATCGTATCGAATCTGTCCCAGAATGTCGCGAACGGTTCGAACCACGGGAACCTATCGACCACCTTGCTGAGTTGTCCTCTCCATTCCGGTACGATCTCCAACAACCGCCGGCACCTTCGATAGTCGTCCGGATCTAGTGGATAACTAGCACGCCGCAACCCACGTCCTGTCATCGCGCAGAAGATCGTCTCGCTGCTTGTCCCGCGTTCACCCCTCTCCCACCACCAATCCACACGGACTTCAAGCGGCGCGTTCAACGGCGGGACACCCTTGTGCTCCCCTCCCATCCCGACCTCTCGGGCTCCGCACTGAGGACAAGAAACGGCCTTCATTGAGGCAATCGCCACTTCGATTGGCGCGTTGACGACCAACTCCGCATCGAAGACGTTCTTGCACTTCTGGCACGTCATCCGAGTGTTCTCTACGTGCATCCCCTTCCTCCCTTCCTAAACCTCGTGTCCGGCCTCTGTTTCCGCAGGATGCTCAACGCCCGGTCGAGTGCCCGCTGTTCCGCCCATCCACCGAGCCCAAACGCCCGCAGCCACCACTTCGGACGGATGAAAAGCAGAATCGCATCTCGACTAGACTTGGCGTCCAGATCTCCAAGAAACCGAATCTCGCGTTCAACGTGCCGCCACAAGTCGCGCATGTTCATGCTGTACCGTCTCGCTGCATCGTGCTTGCGGGTGTCTAGGACTTCGGGTTTCATGGATTCTCCATTTCATCAACCGCCTTGGTCATCTCGGCGCACAGCGGGCACTTCCATCCGAGCAAGTCTTTCACCCACCCGATTTGCTCCAGCGTCTCCTCGGTTGCTCTAGCCCATCCTCCACAGGCACAGCGAACGTGGATACAGGGCGCGTCCTTGAAGTTCAAGGTCATCGTCACGGCTCCCGGACCATGTCGGCCCACATCGCGACCCTTTCGTTCATCTCCCTGGCGCGTCTAACCGCGTCCGCGTGAGCCCACATGAGAGCATCCTGGCGCGTGCGGAAGGCACGGTTCAACCCTTCCTCTCCTATCGTCCCTATTCCTTCGAGTGGTGACATTCCCTTGCGAGCGAAGACAACGCCCTTTGGGCCCTTGTCACCAGGCCATTCGTGGATTTCAATCACAAGCACCTCGACAAGATCTTCCACCTGTGGAACCGCATCCGGCTCTTTGCTATCGCTCAAGAACACCCACACCCTATCACCAAACTTGAATTCATCCATACTGTCCTCCGTTGTGTTTGTTGTCTTCATTTCTGTCCTCCGTTGTGTTTGTTGTCTTCATTTCCCTGGCCGCTTGTCCGGACACCAAAACCGAGATGGTTCCACATGCACTTGATCGCCGTATAGCGCTTCTAGACAAAATATCACCTGTCTCATCTCTGCCCTCGTTAGGTGTCGTTTCGGATGCGGTGGCGGGAAGGCAGGCAGAAGACGTCCCTCTTCAATTTCCTTGGAGATGTAGATCTTCAAATCCTTCGCCACCTCTCGACGAACGGCGATGGTATTCACGCTGCCCATATGGGACAATAGGTGCTTCGATAACATCGAAACGAAATTCTCGGACGTCCCGATGTGCACCCACTTGACCTTGTTCTCTGCCGTGTTGGTCATCTCTTCGCCCTCCTCCTCTCTTGTCTCGGAACTATCCGCCAGTCCTCAACCTTTGTGCCTTTTCTCCTGCCTATCTTCAAGTCCAACATCCGAACCGCATCGTCCTCGCCGCTTCCAACCGCCTCGATTCGAACTCGACACGGCGGGCAGTCCATCCGCAGGTACACCAATCCTGCCTCGCGTCGTTGCGGTGTTGTCGTGTCGTACACCGGGTTCTCACGACCGCAGAAGGGACAACGGCGTTGGATGTTCATTCCTGCGGACCTGGACATCTTCCCATGTACTCGGCTTCATGTCCGCAGTCAGGGCACACCCACACGCGCTTAAGAAGTGTCGGAATTTCTGCAACATCGGCATGTGTCGGGCGATGTTCCGGCGACATGCATCTCATCTGCCGAATCTCGCGCTCCCACTTCTCTTTTTCCTCTGTCGTCAACTCTCTGAATGGCATCTAATTCTCCTCTCGCGGTCCACCGCAGTTTGTGCACCTCTCGCCTCGACTGGAAGTCCCACAGTACGAGCATTTCCAGCCGAGCCATGATTCAGCAAACTCCCGCGAAGAAATTCCCATCTTGCGAAACGCTTTCTCGAGAACTTCCACGCCTTTGCTGTAATGGTCCTGCGCCTCAATTGCAATTTCCACCTTGCGGGCTCTGTCCAGATACGCGGGCATCTACTTCGCCTCCTTAATGTGACCGTGCACGCCGACGACTCCGATCGCATACGCATTGAACAACTCGACGCCTCCGCACCTGTCGCAGAGCATGGCGATGAGCGGAATGGTGCCCTCTGGTAGCATGCCAGGTTTCAGATCGTCGTAGACCGGGAGCGACACGATCGCGTGCACACGCATCGGCTCTTCGCAGTCGGGACAATTCCGGGTCTCTTTTGTCTCGTATGTCTCAACGAACTCCCAGACATCCCAGATACATTTGAGACGATGAACGAATCGACGCCACCAAGATCCGGTGACCTCTCGTTTACGGACATGTTCTACCGTCTCCATGAGTCGGTCATTCACGAACTCCAACTGTTTTGGTGTCATGGTTTCTCCTTGGGCAAGTCAACCACTATGCTTTTGGGGAGACGTGGAAGAAAGAAACTGCGTTCGATAATCGCTTCTGTAACCGTTGTCATCTCAAGTGTTTCTATGACCTCCATACCGTTAACCTCGATCACTCGCTGAACGCCAACCCAAGGCGCCAAAATTTCTTCCCAATGCTCGTGGTCTTTATAGGCTCGCCGCATATCCCGCTCAAACGCTTCTTGCTGTTCGCTCATCCCTGCCTCCTCAACGCCCGTCCGAGAACCCATGCCCGCCCTACGATGTCGTTGACACTCGAACGGTTCCTGTCCTCAACCTGCGCGCGGTATTCAAGAAGTTCCTCCGGTGTATCCATCACTTTGCACTTGTGCTCGTAAGCCTGTCGATTTTCGGGCTTCACCGTGGCGCAGTCCATCAACGCTTCCGCCATCTCCGCCTTGTGCTCATTCGCGAACGTCTCGAAGTCGGTCCCGAGCCAGATCTTTAAGCTCGCCTCAACGACTTCGTTCGTCGCAAACAACAGCAGGCCGCCAACGTCCTGACCATCTTCGCACCGTTCCGCTCCGTACTTGCCTTTACCGATCGCCAGCACCACGGCAACCGCAACCGAGTCGCTTGAAGCATGGAACGTCACACAGTCAGACGGGTTTATGATTTCGTATAGGCTCATGGCATCACCGAACTACACCGCGATCAGTGACTTGAATCCCCGTATGTCTATCCCATGGAAGTCGTCGCACTCGGGCCAGTTCGTCGAGAAGCTGATCAATCTCTTCCATCATTCCCGGAGATAGGCTTGACGTCGCCATCTCGTGTATCCGTTCCAACGTCTCAGCATCCATACGCCGTTGCTCTCGTTCGCTCATGGATTCCTCCCGTTCTTGTTTCTCACCAGATGTCTAGTCACACCATTCCCGAACACGTGCTTCGCGAACTGTCGACAGGCAGCCTCTACGTCCTTCATCGCGCAAGTGAAGCAGACCTCCTCACCGTTCGGTCCGTATGGCCGAGTCTCGGCGATGGCGCCGCACAACTGGCAGCGGTCTACTTGCTCTTTCTCGATGATGCGAGGATCACTCATTTCGGATACTCCCGCGGCCAAAATACGTGACCTAGTCCGGGGTTTGGAAATCCGAAATGCTTCGAAATCGATTCCTTAAAAAAAGCAGGTATTCCATTCTCCCGACACCACTTGGCGATTTCGTAGCACTGTTCACGAACCTTCATTGGAGAAGACCATAGCGCGGCCCCCGGTCCAGACTGCAAACCCACGACAACCCACCCAATACCTCGTAGTAGCTCTGGATTGAGGTCTCCTATCAACGGCTCTACACTCGTCCACAACACGCTTGGACCGCGTTTCCCACCGAGAACAGATGGTCCTACCACCGTGTTGAATTCGCGCCACGTGAGTAGTTGCGCGATTCTCACGGAGTCTACGTTGCTCGTCACGGATACTCCAAGGTGGACGTTCGCAGGCCATCGCACGTTGAGGTCAAGCAGGTCGGGACGCTTTGTAAGAATCAAACACGTATGCCCGGCCGCTCCAACACGCTCGCACCATTTGGCCGTCGCCGTCTGGACGTTCGCTGTCTGTATCGCTCCGGATTGCTGACCATTCGGATAGGAGAAGAACGTTGCACCGCCTTCGAAGCAGACATCGCCCATGCTCGACAGGAACACGCGCCGCTGTCGAACAGTATAGCCGGGATTTCTCCCTCCGTGTTGATACGTGGTAAGTCGCTCTTTCTCGCGCTCGTACACGTCGTTATGGAAAGCCGGAGAGAACTCGTCACCGCAGAACGCCTTGGTCCTTGCATATACCGTGCTCTTGACTCCTCCGAGTCGCTTCGCCATTTTGCGGGCATAGCAATAGGTGCATGGAACGCCGTTTGGACCGCGACAACCGGTCAGAAAATTGACCGTCTCGTCCGTCCAATCGATCTTTGACTTACTCACGGCGCCTTCCCCTCTTCCACCTTCTCCGGACACTCCAAGCACTGAAGCCCGCGTCCAGGCAAAAACCAAGCCCGCTCGCCCTTGTGCACCACCTCACCGCACAGCCGGCACTTGGCATTATCCACGGTCACCAGCACCACCCTCCAGTCCTCTGCTTTCACTTCTGTCATTTCGTTCTCCTATCGAATCTGTCTCCATGGCGACGGCTAACGTCTTTGGACGTTCATATAGTACGTCTTAGATCAACGTCTTGACGATGACCCGCATCTGGTCTGAGATTTCACCGCCTCGTTTCAACGTGTTTTTCACGATCGCCAAGTGCTTCGCCACAACCGCGATGTCCGTCTTGCTGACCTTGTACCACGCAAGGGTCTTGGCGAGCCCGTTGACGTCCAGCATGAACCCGGCCAGCCGGTAGTAGACCTCGAGCTCGGCAGCCAGCGCTTCAGCCTCGTAGGCCGCCCTGTGGGCTTTCGACGTGAAGTACCGAAGCCAGAAGGCTGCTCCGTCGTTGTCCCACTGAATCACGTGCTCAGTCTCGTGCGCAACAATGGCGACCTGAGCCGGCCACGGGTACTTGTTCGATGGCACGCCCGGCTTGAACGGAAGGTAGATAACGTCGCCAACGGTGATCGATACGTTCTCCAGAAACTTGGTCTTGTCCTGCACCCCAATCGCATCAAGCGCCGCGGCGAGCGCCTTCACCGGCCCCGAGGTCGGCCCGTACTTGATCATCGCGCCGTAGTCTTCGGCGATCGCCAAGCAGACGCGCTTTGCCGCTGCGCCGGTCTTCACCTTGCCGGTTACGTTCGTCGTCATTGGAGACCTCCATCGCATTCACCGGCCGGCACACAACCTGCCGTCTCTTCACCATTCCAAATGAGTGCCAATTCGCAGCACTCCCAAGCGTCAGGCCCGATCTCGGAGCAATCCTCGACCGTGTACCAGTCACCATCGCTCGCGCATTCTTGAACTGCCGTCATATGACACCTCGTATCGGTCGAATCGCATCCGTCGTGACAACCGTAACTCAATAGGCCGAGATCCAAGGCGAAGATGATAGCACCAAACATGATGTAGCGGGCCAAGGTGTCGGTCATTGTTCTCCCTTCTGTAGCGGCCTGAACTCGATTGCCACGACGAGTGGGTTTGCATCCCACGAATTCGGACCGCGCGGATTGAGGCGACGCCAGATTTCTTCGAACGCCTTCCTCGCGAACGCGCACGGGTCGTCGTGTCCGTTGTCCCACCACGGTTCCGGATCTCCGTCAACCGGTACGGGTAGGATTCCCTCACGCCTCGCCTCATCCTCCGTGATGTCCTGCACGTGCTCGACGCGGAGACCAACGCACATGACGCGACCGATAGCACGGGCGGTGCGCTTCGGCTTGATCGCGATGCTCGAGCCGAGCGACCAGATCGCGGTCCCGATGAATGCGCCGTCGCGCTTGGCGATCATGTCCAAGCCTCGACGTGCTCCACTACCCATCATGCAATCCTTGGCCCAACACATCTCCGGCTTGAATATCCTCCTCGTCCTCGTCTTCGTGCCGTCAAGACACATCGCGGCAGCTTCCGGACGGAAGGACATGATGAGCGGCTGACTCAATTCACACCTCCGTCGACTTCGGCTGTCGGATCAACCTCGTCCGTTGCAGGATGCTCGACAACGGCCGGTGTCTCGGTCATACACCTCGTCTCGTATTCATCGGTCCAGGCATGTACGAGCGATCCGAGAATCGTCGTCGCAGTCGCCGTGCCGAGCGTCGCGAGCCCGAGCGCCAGATCCCAATCCTTGCGCTCCTCATCGGTGACGTCCTTCGGCATCAACGTTGCGAGCCCTCCAGCGCCCGTGAGCCCGCCGAGACCGTACACGAACGCACGCCCTCGGTTGCGCTTGTCGAGGAGCCGCTGGCACTCCCGATCCGCTGCGGCTTGCAACTCCGACGGCATCGGCGCGAGCCCGCCCGAGAACGCCGTCTCGGCCGCGTCGTAGTCCGTGGCGGTGAGTTGGGAGTGGGAAGACGAGATGGGTTGCACCGCGCGGGCCGTGGGAGAGCATGACGCGGAAGAGAGTGAAAACGCAAGCGCCACGGCCAGCACCACGCAGAAAACAACGACTCCGGTCCACTGTTGAGCGACGATCTTTTCGTTCTTGGTCATTTCGGTTTCTCCTCCACGTACAATTCCGCCCATCCGTGCGCGTTGGCGATGGCGCGATGTCTCGAATCCCGTGCTCGTTTGCTGTCTCGCGGGTTACCAAGTTTCTCAGCCTGTCGTTCGCACACCTCCCGCCTCGCCGCGTCCCGCTCTTCTCTCAGCTTCCGCAGCTCCTCCGCGTCTGCCGGGTGCGCGACCTCGTGGGCGAGGGCGTCCCGCTCTGCCTGTAGCGCGTCACGCTCCTGCATCGCCGCGTTGAACGCCTCGGCGTTGGTGTCAGCCATCTGTCCTACCTGTACCACGCTACGGACGAGCACCTCGACGGCCTCGGGCATGTGCTCCGATTCAAGGTTGGCACCGGGTATCACACCGATCAGGATATGATTGGCTCGCAGGATTTCGAGCACCTTGTCCGTGACCGCCTGTAGCGCGTCACGCTGCGCGCGGAGGCCGGGAGGGCACGGATAGCCTTCGAGTAATTCGTATGCCTCGCGTGCACATTGTCCGAGACCAATCTTGAGAGGGCACTCGTTACCCGAGCACACCGGCTCACCCTCAACGATCCTCGGTTTGATGTCGGTCATCGGGTAACCTCTTTAAATTCCTTTATGCGTTGTTCCGCCCATTGTTTTTCATCTTCTGTCAGTGGATAGGGCCATTTGAGATCGGAATACATCGCCGCCACATGCCGCATTGCCCCATCAGACAGGTTCGTGTCTTGTGTTGCTTCCTGTATGAGAAGCAAACGCTTCATCCGCTCCTCGAAGTAGGCGACGAGGGCGAGGCGGGCGGCGTCGAAAATGTCACGCGAAATGAATCCGCCAGCCTGTGCGTGTCGTTCCGCTTGTCGGATGCAATGGTCCAGCAGCTCCTCGAACTTCGGGTTTGTCATTTGGACACCTTCATTTCTGCGTGAACCTTCTTATGGCACCGAGGGCAAAGCCACCGAACCGCGAGCCTTTTCTTGTAATCATCATGGTGGCCATGAATTGAAGCCTTCGGAAACTTCTCTCCGCAAATATCGCAAGTGCTCGGCTTCGGCAAACGTCCACCCTGCACAGCACTCGCTACAACTCGGTTGGCTTTTCTCTTATCCGGGTTTTTCTTATTCCACGCGAGTCTGATCTTGCTTCTCTCTTCGGGATGATCCTTCGCCCACTGGGCCGAATACTCGCGCGAAATTCCGAACGGCTTCGGGTGTTCTTTCCTGTATTTATCGTGCTTGGCGTTTAGGCATAATTTGCACAAAGAGAATCTGCCGTCCTTTGCGTTGGCGTCGGCGTAGAACAGGTCCACCTTTTTCCTCTCTCCACATCCACGACAGACTTTCGTTCCATCCTCGCTCGGTTGCCGCAGCAATCTTACTTCTTCATTTTCGAATATCCCGACAGCGCCAAACGTTGGGTGGAATACCTGTATAACTATTTCTGGAGCTGCCGAATCTGGATGCAGCCCGATGATCTTCGCCGGTCCACCAGGATAAATACCGAAAGCCTGTGTGTCGATTAGACGCCCTATCAGGTGCTTGCCCTTGGCCTTGGCGAGCAGTCTTGCTTGTGTCATGGCTCCTCCTCCTCTCGGGCGGGCGCTGGTACCTCGAAGAGATGGAAAACGAGCATCTGGTTTGGCGTCATAAAGGTTCCGACGTACTTGGATGCCGCAATCTTGTCGTCAATCGGGTGGCCTGTCCCGGCGAGGTGGAATTTCCTTGCTTTCTTGGGAGCGTCGGGATCAACAAGAGCCCAGATGCGCGGCTGGCCGTGCTGCATGTCTACATGTAGGATCTGTGCACCCACGGGCATATCAATCTCGAAATCATCCACGATCAATGCCGTGTACTTGTAAACGGTTTTCATCTTCCCTCCTTCGTCGGCGGCTCCGAGATGGGGACGGGCCACCATTCGCGCGGACGCCCCTCGTATTCGAACGGGTAACCCTCGCAATCATCCGCCTCTATCTCGACGACGTGCGGCACCGTGTCGCCGACGAATCGCCAGAACCAGAACCCAGGCTCCTTCGGCCGCTCGCCAGTCCACTCCCCTGCGGGCACCGGCACGGCGTCGGCGGCGGTGAGCGCAAGGCGCGCGCAGTTCAGTGCCGTGCTCGGATACAACCCGGTGAACTCCTCGATTGCCCGTGCCGCCCGCTCGACCCTCGAATCGGACAGCGGCGGGGCGGGGTCACGGATGACGACGCCAGCGCAGTTGCAGCCGATGAGCGACGGATCGCGCCCGTAGTTGTCCGCACCCGGTCCATACTTCGCGTCGTGGTCGTGCATCTCAGTCCTCCATGTCTGGATCTGGAACTCCACCGTCATCATCCGGCGGTGCGTCTTGAAACAAAGCAAGCCCCGTGCCCGGGGCGGGGCGGGAGGCGAGAAAGCGGGCCTCGATTCGATCCCACGGGAACTTGCTGAAATCGATCCAGACACCCTCGCTTTGCATGAGGTACTTTTCCTCGCGCTCGACGAGGTGTTTGATGAACGCCCTCGCACCGTCTGCCACCCCGGCGGCGTGGCCTTCGGCGTAGCCGTCGCAGTAGTCCGACAGGCTGTATGACACCATGCGCCCGCCTGCTTCGCGCTGCATCATCTTCGCGCGCTTCTCGGCAGCTTTCGAGGCTTCGGCTTGCAACTTGGCCCGCGCCGCCCATATCGCTGCCTCTCGGATGTCAGTCATGGGGGTGCTCTTTGACGCTGTCGAGTTCATACAGGCAGTTTGCCGCCATATCGACAGATCCGATTTCGTCGATGAGAGATCTCACCAACTCCGTTCGGACGCGGATCGCCTTCTCGCACGTGTACTGGGAGACAACCACATCGATACTGTCCAGTATGTCGGTGATTGTATCCCGAATCGCTTGCTTGATTCTCTTCTCGTTCGATTTATTGCTAGTCATCACCCGTGCTCCTTTCGCGAGGCCAGAAAATCGGTTGCCGCGTCTGTGATACTCACCGCACGGTTATACGCGTGACCGCCCTCATCTCCACAAACGCGAACGGTTATAACGCTAGGTCTGGCGCACTTCTCCAGCCAATCCGCGAACGCCCTCGCTCCGTCTGCCACCCCGGCGGCGTGGCCGAGAAGATAGGCGTGGATGAACGTATCGCGCTCACATGTCTGGCAAGGATAAGCCTCATCATCGCTCGGAGGAACTCCAAGTTTTTCCCGCGCCGCCTTCGCCGCCTGCTCTCGGATGTCAGTCATGGGGGTGCTCCTTTCTTAAATCCTCCAGCGCAGCATCTGGAAGGCGGCTGTATATTGCCTCCCATACGAAGTGCACGAACTGCGCCATCGCATCGTCGGTGCGACCGGTGGCGTCGTCAACCATCAGGTCCAACGGAGTCCCACACCGCGCCAGATTCGTACCACTCAGCCGGTCAAACTCCGCGATGAGTTCCGGTTCCTCCGCTGCCGTATACAAGCAGCGCATGAACGCAGGATCGTCGTAGGGCGGGCGATCTCTCACATCACCCATGGCTCGGCTCCTTCCCCACTTGCGCGAGGTAGCGGCGAAGCGGATCGCCAGAGAACGGATCATCACTCGGCACGCCATCTTCCCCATCCAGCCATTCGAACGCACTCCGCACCGCCTCGGCGCGAGCGGCGGCGAGGGCTGCATCGGTGTGCCGCTCCCATTCGCGAACCAGGCGCACCGTGTCGCAGAGCACCGCGATCAGGGCGTTGTCGGGGAGCGGCTTCGCCTGCTCCAGCCCGAGATGCACCTGCGCTCGGTGGGCAAGATCGTACAGCGTGCCCTCGACGTAGGAGCCGCCAACGGCAGGCAGATTCCGCAGCGCGTCCCACTCAGCCTCCACCTCCCGCACGCGGGCGAAGGCGGCGTCTCGCTCGACGCGCAGAACCGCGTTCGACTTCTTTGCCTCTGCGATCTCCAACTGCGTCTGCGGGCAGTTCGACCAGTCAGCGGCGATGAGACGCAACGGTTCGAGCGCCTTTGTCAGCGCCGTATGAACACGCCCGAACTCCTTCTGGTACTCCCCGTCGTTGTCGCAATCGTAGGAGCCGCGAGAGTCGCACAACCACGAATACCCTCGCAGCACGGCGGTCAACTCCGCCACCGTCTCGGCAACACGACAGCGGTCGTGCTCGTTCGCCGCCTCCGCCTTCTCCGCCCTCGCAACGGCGGCGGCGAGGGCGGATTCAGACATGAACTGCGCGTGTGCTAGTGTGTGCTCTCCGGGTTCCACGGAACAAAATGGCTGGTGCTGTTCACCCACTCGCGCCTTGCATACATGACAAACAGGAAGCGCCTCCCGCAGCCTATCCCGCTCTGCCTCCGCGGCCGCGAGCGAGGCGAGGGCGGCGTCACGCTCTGATTTCTCGCTATTGAGATTAAACCAGCCGCAAATCGCTTGGTCTGCGTGTGCCTCGACATCCGTATGTTCTAGGGCGCACCTGTTGGGTGTTACCTGCGATTGAAAACATACGCAGTCCGAGCACCGGAACCCTTCGCCATTATTCATTTTGAGTCCTTTCTCTTTTGCGCCGAGAACTCATCCCACATTCGTTGCTCTGCATCTCCTCCGCCTCTAAGCATGATTGCGTGGTGCCCAAACTCGTGAAGCAGGTCGGCAATCATCGGTGGTAATTCTTTCGTCTTGCGAATCCAAATCTGCCGGTCGCTCGGACGATAGGCGGCAACACCACTGGCGATGACATCTTGCGGGATCTCATCTACGAGGTTGAGCGTAACACACCTGGCCAGTTCCGCCTCCGCGCGCTCCGCTCGCGCAACGGCGGCGTCTCGCTCGATGTCCTTGGCCGCCAGAGCATCCGCGATGGCGTGAGCACAAGCGCACATGCCGTCCGCGTCCTCTTCATCCTCGCCAGGGCAGTGCTTCACAGCCAGGATCAGCTGCGCGACCTGATCGCGCAGAGTAACGCCGCGAGCGCAGATCTGATCCAGCATCGCCCGGTCGTCGCTCTCCTCCAACTCCTCTACTCGCTCCTCCGCCCGCTCCGCTCTCGCAACGGCGGCGGCGAGTTGCCCACCGATGTGCGTGTTGATTTCGTTGTACATCTCATTGAACGTCTCCGCGTCGAGTCGGTATCCTTCCGCACGCCGAAGCTGCTCGTTGTATTTGGCGGTGAGCACTTCGTCTTGCGCGTTCACGGACTTCTCGAAATTCTCCCGCTCCACCGCCAGCGCGGCCTCGGAGGCGAGACGTAGACGTTTTTCAGCGTCCCGTTGTGTTATGATGGTCAACCATTCCGGGCAGGCAGAACATCTAGGAGATGTCGCTAATTTCTGTTCCTGTTCCTCCGCCTCTTTCACCTGAATTTGCATCATCTCCATTCGGTACTTATCTACCACTGCCGCAGCCTCTTCAAGAGATGAATAGCTACCCAGCCACTTCGTTTTCCCTCCTGCCCCAACTTTGGCGCACCATCTTCCCTGATGTAAACCTACTCCAGGATAACCGGAAGTGTTGTTTTTCTGCTTGCGTCGATTGAGAGAGTTCAGAAAACAAGTTGCGGCACGCAAATTAGACTTCCTATTGTCAAGACCATCTCTATTGATATGGTCTACAATTTTGCAATCTGGAAGTATCAGTTGATGCATTTTGATCGATACTATGGTTGGTTCTCGCACTACAGCCTTGGCATAGAAAACATCGGCACTTTTATTTGCGTGCCATCGAAAACCTTGAACAGTGTCTATACAATCAGCGTCTATCACGGTGTAACGATCCTGCGTCAGGCCGATGTAAATTACGTCTCCCTTCCGTAGAAAAGAGTTTCCGCCGGGAGTGACACCATAGGAATCAAAGTCGGGAAAGAATAATACCAGCCGTTCTATGCTCATCGCTGGATATGTTCTTTTGTGTCCCATCTCAACCCCCTTCCCGCCCCGAGAGGGCGGCGCTCTCTTGCGCCATCAAAGCGTTTAGGATGAAGCGACCGTCGGCATGTCCAGAAAAGCTGGAGTGTTCTACAACACCAGGTCCAGGCTTCGCGCTCCATCCCTTCGGGAACTTCTGCCATCCTGTGATCCGCGGCTTCTTCTTGCACAGGTCTCGAGTTGGAAACACCACAGGGATTCCCAAGTGGTCACAAATCCACGGGATGAACGCGAGCGCCACGCGCATCTGAATGTCAGTCGGGCAGACGTATTCGTGGCGAGCTCCCTTGGGAACCCATGTCCACCATTCCGCCGGGATGATCGGACCATGCGGGTCTTTCATCGCCTCGGGTCGATACTCGTTGACGATCTCAAGACCGATTGAAATCTTGTTCGCTTGTCCCGCGTGCCAACAAATCTCATCGGCCAAGTCCGCGTAGTTGGAAATCGAACCGTCCGAATCGAGTAGCAGATGAACGCCGAGATGCGTGCTTTTCATCGTGCGCTCGGCACCCGCTTCTGTATTGCCGCCAGTTTCATGTATCACCAGGGTGGTCAGCGGCTTGACGCGCTGGCCTGCCGACAGATGCGGCTCGCCGTCATCAAGGTAGTTAGCCGCCGTACCACCGACAGCGAGGATGGCAGGTGCCAATGGGAGCCTTGTACCGCGGACTATGAGCATGTTGCTAGGTGACATCGTTGTTCTCCTCACCAATCAATTCTGAAGTCTGGATTCATGGTCCACTTTTTCAACAACACCTCGGCTACTTCTTTGTAGTTGGTCATATTCGCAATTGCAAACCGAAGCGCATTCGTCGTAATTCCAATGTCGCCACGAGAACATCTCTTTCCGTGGTTTTTGAAATATCCTTTCCTTTGTAGTGCTCTAAAATGGTCCACAATGGCGTTCGTTGATGCAATCTCGAATACCGCGCAGATGTGTCGAATCTCCGGCTGCGCTAGATTGTCGAGTGTGTATGCCAGATAGAATTCAAGAATCTCAGCCTGCCGTTGTGTGAGTTTTACCATCCTCACTTTCCCCTCTCTTCATCCATCCTGCTCTCCAACGACTCTTTCCAATCATCAACTCGCCGACAACCTCCCGGTGCTTCGGCAGGATCGGTCAAATCACACATATCCGCATACGGACAGTGGACGCACAAGTCATCGGGCCATGGTGCGCTCATGGTTTCACCTTTCCCATGGCGTTTTTTCCAAGTGCTTGTTTCAAATCATTATACGCGATGCAGTATGCATTGGTTGGTTCATCGTCTATTTGTCTCAAAACTCCGCGCATAGATCCTTCCAGCCCGAGAATCCTATTTTTCATCTTCTTGGTACATTCAACAGCCATATCACGTTCTTCCAGAGCCCTGTCGAGTTCTTCTTGCCATGATTCATCTGGCAGTGGACCGGCGTGCGCGTGGGCCAATCCTCGCTCTGCTTTTTCGGCCCTTGCCCGTTCATTCGCCAACGCTTCCTCGGCAGACAACTGCCCCTCTGAATATTTGGTGACAAGCCTTCTCTCATTCTCCAAATCTTGGCGCAGTCTTTCACACTCTTTTTCCAATTCGGAAATCTTCTCTTCCGATTCCTTACCCTCATACCAACCACACTCCGAGCATGTCAGAGTTCCATCATCCAAGGTTTCCTCACCACATTTCGGACAATGAATGTAAAATCCCATCTTATTCACCTTCCCCAATTCCCAACTGTATCAGAACATCAGCCAGTGTCCGCTCCCTGGGTTTCGTCTTGGGCTGCCCATGTGCATTTAACTTCCCGTTGCAATTACAGACACGTGTACCGCCATCATCGTCTCCTGTCACCATCGCAATTCGCAATAGACAATGCATGTCGTGCCGCATGGCGATCTTCTGTATTTTTGCGAACTGTTCTTGCGTCCACTTGACTTTATCAGACATTTTCACTCATTCTCCTGTATACTACATCTGTAACATTCCCCATGATTTGAACGATTCGAGTTTCGTATCCGACCGCAGATATAAAGGATGCTTTGGGCTTCCGTCGTTGTTCAACCCGAGACATTTAACCTCATAGTCTCCGAGCAAATCCACCATTGGAGTCGAACCCGGTTCGAACGATCGCGCACCGGATGGGCCACCGGGAGTTCCCCAACACGCAACTATACAACCCGCACTCGATGCGGCTTTCAGTACGTGCACGTCATTGAGAGAACCCACGGGGTCAAGCACGTCTCGAAGTCGTTTCGGATCTGTAGACCGGAATGCGTACATATTGACCATGATGATTCCGTCGAATCCCCATAATCGCGCAAACCCGCAGCATCTACGAATGGTCGGATCATTGATTTGCGCGTCCGCGTATGAAGGGTTGAGTCCGGCGAACATAACCATAGGACCGGAACCCCACCAACGCCGCAACTCATATCGATACCTGCCGTCTTCTGAAATGATGGCACTTCCAGATTGCAGAAGATCTGTTTGTGTATTAGCCATTTGTGCCTGATTTTTTCTTGATAAATGTTCCGGTTACATACGGTTCAACATCGCTCTCTGCTGCATAAAATGACAGCACCGTTTCATCGTCGAATTCAACCCAATCTAGGCTTATACCGATCTCGCCTGAGTGTTCTCGTGGCTTGAATCGCGTCTGGTGAACACGAACGACCCGTTTTCCGACGATGTCACGAGATCTCATTTTCATCACCTCGTTTTCGGAAAATTCGCGCAAACGAATGCTGATCTCCATCTAGTTCCCATCGCGCAATGAACTCATCTAATAGATGGTTGAACTCAAGAAGCATGGGATCTATCGGTCTGACAGTAAATCCTTCCTTGAGTCGGTACTTCATCTCATCCACGATTGCAACAAGCACATGTCGATTACCAATGTCTGGAATAATCATCTCAGTCCTCCAACCCATCGCGGATGCGATCGGCGCGGGCCTCCATGCGAGCTTCGTATGCGTCTGATTCAGTGTTCTCCGTATCACATTGACGCTGGCACTCGTCATCGCCTGGGCTCGTCGTCTCGCCGCACTCGTCGATGTATTCGCACTCGTCGCACCAGTTCGCGTATTTTGCGGATGGACCGCGACAGGCAACACAATCGAGGGCTCCACAAAGGCAAGGCTCACGCATCGTCGTTATCCATGCTCTCGTAGATTTCGAAGTGCTTGTCGTGTTCGTTCAAGTCGTATCCTTTGTAGTCTTCGTCATCTCCAGCGGGTAGAAACCAGAGGTTGTCAGAACAACTCGTGCCGTAGAATCCGATGGCTTCGATCTCTGCGACGGGCACGATAAGCCGTTCGATCTCGTCTGCCCAAGCGTTTAGATGACAAATGGTCTGTCCCTTGGGCGGATACATCTTCGTGAACTCGCGCAGGTGCGCGCAGAACTCTGCGAAGTGTTCGCGACGCACCATGGCATAGTCGAATGTCGACTTCATGAGGATGCGCTCGCAGATGGACAGGTCTTCTCGGTCAGCGAGTTCCCAGAGTTTACTACTGCTAGCGGCGGTCGACAACCAGTTGTGATATTCGATCGCTGGGTCTTTCAAATACTTGTCGAACAGCGCCGACCAGATGAACGCTGCCCCTCCCCAAGCGTTCCTGAACTCGACTTCCTCGCCGGCCTTGCCATTTTTGAACGTGACGATTGAACAGGTGCTCATGCTATGACCTCTTTTCGAGAAGTTCGATGACCTTTCCACGTTCGAGAGGCGACAACGATTGCCGTTCGGTCACAGTCTCCAAAAATCTACGTTCCCAAGTGGTGAACCGACGCACGTCGGCATCGCTCATTTCGAGCATTTCCCACGCGGCTTCGATGAGGTCTTCGTCGGTCATTTGAGAAGCGCCTCACACTCGGCCTTCACGACTCGTGCGATGTCGTCGGACGCGTATCCATCCGTCTGCATCGAATCCATCCAGGCCGAGAACTCTCCGGCGAAGAAAGCATCGCGACCGTCCGAGTTCGGAACGATCGCCTCTCGTCCATCGACCACAACAGAGTCCTCGATTTCTTCTGTTTGCTCCCGCGGCTTCACTTTGTATCCACCACACCACGGACACATCGGAGTGCCGTCAGATTCGCAGTCGAGTTCTTCACCTGTCCCGCCGTGTCCACAGTCTCCGCACTCCCACTCGGATAACCTGTGCAGTCCAACCCAGATCGCCCTCGCGGCCGACCGGCAGATCTCGTGCGCCTTCATCAGATCGTTGGCGATCTTCTTTGCGTCTTTCATTTCATCCTCCAGTCACACGGCCTACGGTGCGCTCAAAACCTAGATGTGGGGGGCATCTGTTGGGTTTCAAACGCACCGTGCGCCGCGCAACTTGATAGCATGAGAGTATAGATAAACCCTTTGGTTGTCCCTGTCAAGTGGTAAAATGTGGGTATGTAGTCGAGAAAACCGAGCACGTTTTTACTCCTGCGTCAGGTGAACTATCCAGCCGGACAGCAACGCGATCGCGTCCTCTTGGAGTGCTGCTAGGACTTCTAACTGGTCTTCACGTAGAAACGCTATCCACCTCTTACCCTGAACCGAGGCGTGACATGAACGACAGACTCGGGCGACAACGTGATCGCTGCCTTTCTTTCCCATGCTCGCATCGCCGGCGAAGTGGTGAAGATGATCCGATGGTCGAATCTCTCCGGCTAGACGCCAGCAAATGCAGCACTGTCCACCTTGCCGCTTTGCCCAAGCGAGGAAGTCTCGCGACCGTACCGGCGGCAATGGTTTCGGAATCATCACTTTCCACCTACGCAAAACGTGAACACCGTTATTCCGAGGCAGATGATTCCAATTGCAAGCCAAGCGATACCAGAGAAGAACGACGGCTTGTCACGTCGGTATCCAATCATCCAAGATGGTCGGAAGTATGACCGCAGTTCAGCGAATCCTACCGTCGTCATCACCAGTCCGATTGAAAAGACAATGACTAGCGTCATCAAATCGCCAACGTCCATCCCATCTGCGTTAGTCGGCATCTCGACTTGGCCTTCACACCCGAACAGGATGAGAAGAACAACGACCACCGCGATAACAGCGACAATTGAGTAAGCGATTTTATCAATCCGTGTCATCGCTTGCCTCCCTTGTGTCTCGGAGGCTTCGGTATCGGCGTGCCGTCTTCAAGCGCCCTCCAAACGGAGAAGCGATCTGTCAAAACGTCACCGGCAAAACCAGGGCTACAACTGCGGCCGGTAGCGTACCTGGCAAACCCTTGCTCAAGCGACCCATCGCACTGCTTCCGACACCTGTCGAGCCAACCGGCCGAGCACCTGGCCTGGCCGTTGATGGTCTTCAGGTTGAACCCGGACTTCTGGCACCACCACTTCGCCACGCCATGAAGTTGCCCAAGGCCCATCTCCCCTCGCGTGCCGCGGCGCCGGCCCTCGAGAACAGCCTTGCGAAAGCTCGACTCGCGGAAAAACAGACCGGTTAGAAACAAGGCCGGAACGTTCGATTCAGCGGCAGCGGTCAAGGTTGCTTCGGCAATCTCCCTACGGTACGTGGCGTCGGAGATGACCGGATCATCCGTGTACGGCTGCTTGAGCCGCACCATGGCCTCTTCAACACGATCCAAGGTAACAGGACTACCACCGGCCGGAGAAGCCGCCACAACGGCAACCAGGGCCATTCCAGCGAGGATCGTCGCGAGCGACCCCACCATCAGTCCAGCAGCCGGCAGACACGGAATGTCCAGCAAACTTCGTTTATTGTTACAACTGTCCATATTTTCCTCCTTGGGAGGTATCCTACCACTACTCGCCGGACTTCGCCTGTTCCGTGGCGGGGGGGTTCGAAATGTCTGTCATCTCGTCCTCCCCTGTTCTCGCGCTATCGCGTCACATCGCCACTGTTCGTTGGCTGCTATCAGGCGGGCATTCTCGGCCCGCAGTCGCGCCGCTTCGTTTGCCGTGGCGAGTAGATCTAATAGCTCTCCAACATCCATGCTGGCAACCGTCGGACGCAAGCGAGGCGCGTTCAACGACTTTCGGATCGCCTTGATGCGCTGCGGGGTCATCTCTCACCTCCATCGCTGGCGGTCGGGGGTATCGGCTCCCAATCACCGCACCAAGTATACCAACTGTTGATGGGTGGCCAACGAAGGTCCATTGGATTGCACGGATCTATTGTTGGTGCGTGTCTTCGACAACTCTGTCCGATGTGAAACACACAAGTCTCACATCGCTGTTCGCTTCTATCTCTCATTTTTCCCCCTCCCCTCCCGGCGGCGCGGGGATGGGCTCGGGCGGCAGATAGTCCCGCATGTTGTCCGCGATCATCATGGCCATGTTGGCGACGTCAGCGCACTCATCGATAATGTTCTGCGGGTGTGACTGGTCTTCAGCCCGTGCGCCGTAGTCGAGGGCGTTGTCCAACTCGTCGACCTCCTCACGGACGCGGTCCAGTAGGGCGTTGGGAAGGTTTCCCATCCAACCGGGGCGGTCGTCGTGAAGGCGCAACTTTCGCTCCATCTGCTCCGCGAACCACGCCACGGATTCACGCACGAGCCCATCCGGAAAGTCTCGAACTACTAACGAGCTACTAACCGGCGCGGGATTAGTAGTCGGCACGGCGTCGGCGGCGGTGAGGACGGCGCGGGCCAACTCGCGCCACTCACTCGGCCCCATGTCAGCGCCGCCCCAGTCGCGCAACTCCCGTGCCGCCCGCTCGACCCTCGCATCGGACAGCGGCGGGGCGGGGGCGGCGTTCTCGGCCGCGAATCTGTCCCGTAGCGCCCGTGCCTTGGCGTACGTCTCGCGCGACGGCAACGGCCCGCCGCAAACTATAACGGCCTGCACAGCTCGCTCTTGCTCCGGTGTCAGGTTCATTCTCATGGCTTCCCCTCCTCATCCTTCCCCTGTGCAAGCCCCGTGCCCGGCGCGGAGGCGAGGAAGCGGGCGAGGATCTGCTCCTGCGTGAGCGCCGCGACGTGCCGAGACTGAGACAACACACCGGTCGACAGCGCCCATTCGAGCAGCGCCCTCGCCCCGCGCTCAAAACCGGCGGCGTGGCCGAGAAGATAGCCAGCCTCACACCCTATCTCGGCGGCATTGTCTGCCGTGACGTTCCCGGTGCATGTCTCTAGTCCGAATCGGTGCGCCGCCTTCGCCGCTGCCTCTCGGATGTCAGTCATGGGGGTGCTCCTTGACGTTGTCGAGTTCGTATAGGCAGTTTTCTGCCATATCAATCGGTCCGATTTCGTCGATGAGCGACCGCACCAGATCCGTTCGAATGCGGATCGCTTTCTCGCACGTATACTGAGAGACAACCACATCAATGCTATACAGTATGTCGGTGATTGTATCCCGAATCGCTTGCTTGATTCTCTTCTCGTTCGATTTATTGCTAGTCATCACCCGTGCTCCTTTCGCGAGGCGAGGTAGCGGATGGCTTCTTTTTTGGCCTCCGATTCGAAATGGGATAATAAATATATCAAATCATCTCGTCTGACTGGTGTTAGCCAGCCCATTGGTCCCCATTTAATCACTGTCATGTCCACGCCATCCTCGGTGCGGTATTCACGTTGCACAGTCCCAAATGTTCCACGAACAGAACAAACAAAGCCATGCAATGATCTCATTGTCCACGCCTTATCTCGTTCGCCCATTCGTATGTCTCTCGCTCGGATTCGGCAAGGCGTTTTGCAAGCTCTGCCTCGCTCTCCATTAACCGGTCCCGCTCCTCCTCCACCTCCCGCACGCGGGCGAGGGCGGCGTCTAAGTCAATCTCAACGACGCGCATCGGGTGTCTGTCACACGTCGCGATGTGCTCCGCTACCAGCAAGGCGTCTGTATCGATCGCGTACTCCTTGCCGCAGTAGGCGCAATACGTCTTCGACTTCATGGCAGCAACTTCCGCCTCCGCCCGCTCCGCTCTCGCAACGGCGGCGACTACGGCATTGTCCGCAGACTTGATCGCGCGCTGAAATGCGTCCGCCCGATCCCGCTCCGTCGTCCAATCGATCAATGCTGTGTCGCGTTCGTTTATAGCCACCACCAGCGCGGAGGTGAGGCGGGCAATCTCGGCGTGTGCCGTTTGCGCAAGTACATACTCGCCCTGCCGTTCTCCGGGCTTATCGACGTGATACGCACCATCATGCCAAGAAAGTTTTAGTGTTTCCATCTTAATACCCCTCCCTCGGGTCTTGCCAATTACGTTCCGCATTTCCAGGTTCATACACAGCATCCGGATCGCCAACCCATAG
>Ga0265297_10003026_pt1 | contig 31759 bp, 58 predicted proteins | sample Munlanlwell13791_FD_192502 | JGI IMG/M metagenome (GOLD analysis project Ga0265297, IMG submission 192502) | Leachate microbial communities from a municipal landfill in Southern Ontario, Canada - Leachate well 137-91 | ecosystem: Engineered > Solid waste > Landfill > Unclassified | place...
GTCGGAATGGCTTGGGACATGGACGCCGGGTGCAAGCTGGACCTCGGATCTGTCAACGGTGATGGTGGAGTTATCAAGCACCTCGGGGTGGTGGCGCCATGATGCAGGGGCATAAAAGGAGGGGAAGATGATTCAACGCAAGACTCCCAGGAGCTTCCTGAGGGCGAACGGGTTCAAGGTGAAGTTCGTCGGTGGGAACGTGAAGGCTTGGGTCGCGCGCATCTGCGGTGAGGACGTCTACGTGGGCGCCGGCGGCACCGAGCACATCGCCTCGTCCGACTTCAAGGAGGGCCTCGTGTCCCTCGCCACGGACTCCCGCGACCCCATCGAAGTGAAGTCCTTGGCGCAGCTCAAGCGGAAGGTTGTTGCCCTCCAGAAGGCTTGCCGGGTGCGATCATGAACGCCCTTGTTGCTTTCATCCGCATGTTCCTCGGCCTTGCCTCCGATGAGGCCGTGAAGGCCTACGAGCGCAAGAAGAAGCGCGAGAAGGCCGAGAAGGCTGCGAAGAAGGCGAAGGCCGAGCAGGAGGCCGCGCGTAAAGAGGGAGGGGCTGTGGCCGCTCGCGCTCGCTTGGAGAAGGCCGAAGTCGAAAGAAAAATTGCGGAGGCCGACCGTAAGGCCACCCTGGCGCAGAATGCGCTGGACATCATCAACATGCGCGTCCCCCACGAGGGCGACGTCGATGAGCTCTATCCCCTTCCCCCTGAAGCCACTTCCCCTACGGACGAGGAGATGCCCAAATGACTGATCATGATCTTGCTGTTGCTCTGGATCGACTCGCGGATACGGTGACCAATCATCGTGTTGATCTGGCCAGCAAGATTGGTCAGCTCACGCAGAGTGTGGCCACGCTGCAGACCACCCATGAGAGCAGCGAGAAGAAGCTCGACGAGGTGCTGCGCCTGGAGCTCTCCTGCCCTGCTAGGGGTGGTTGGGATGCCCTCGGCAAAGAGATCGGCGCGATGCACAAGAAAGACTCCGACACGCGCATCTGGGTCGAGGGGGAGCTGCGTGGCATGCGCGGGGAGCTGAAAGAGGAGACCACCGGCCAGATCGACGTTGCAGTCGCCCGCGCTGCTGCCGCTTCCGAGAAGACCTCCTCAAAAGCCTCTTCCTCTTCGAAGAATGGGAAGAACAATTCCTTCATGCACGTGGTGGCACCCTGGATCATCAAAGGCCTAATCGTGCTGGGGGCCAGCCTCGGCGCCGGCCTCGTCGCCAGCTACGACACCAATGCGGACGATACGGCAGCGCGGATAGACACCAACTCCATGCGCTACCTCGTCGACACCGTCCGCAAGGTGGAGGCCCGCGTGAAGGCCCTAGACGAGGCCCTGATTGAGGAGCCTTCCCCCGCACCTCCGGAGGGGACTACCACTAACCCGCTCGAGTATCGGCTCGGCGGAGGCTTGGAGTAATTCATGGCTGCGAAGCAGAAATGCCACTGGCGCGTCGTGACCTCCGAGACCGATTTCTACGGTGGTCCTACGAGAGCGGACGCCGTTCGGCTGCAAGCCCAGATCCTGAAGCGCAAGGGGGAGCGAGGCCGCATCGACAAGCACTGTGAATCGCTGGGGGGTCTGCGCTCCGCGAAGCTCCGTTGCCCTTCGGCTCGGGGCATCGACAAGCGGCAGCTCGCACGAGGCACTCGGGTGGAACTGGAGCACACAGAGGACAGGGCCGCCGCGCGCTGCATCGCGCTCGCCCATCTTCACGAGTCGCCCGACTACTACGTCGCGCTCGCCAAGATGGAGAAGGGGTTACGTTCATGAGATCCACGAGCATGCTCTGCTCTTCGAAGCATCCGACGTTGGTGCTGGGTGGGTTGTATGCGGGCGCGGGGGTTGCGCTCGCCGGCCTCACCCTGTTGGTGATCAAAGGCCTTCGGCTGGGTGAGTTGCATGTAGGCTCCACCCTCGGTGTCGGAGCCCTCACTGGCGCCGCCCTCGGGGCAATGACGAGCGTCGCGGCCACGCAGGGCTGCGTGAAGAGGTATTAGGATGGCAACGACGAAGAAGGCCACGATGATGACGGCTGTCCTGAGTGGAGGCAACGCGCAAGCAGAGGCCACGCTGACCTCGACGGGACAGACGAGCATCGAGATCGTGAAGACCATGCGGGCGCTCAACCGCGAGCAGTTCGCAAATTCGTCGTTGCCTGGCAGCGAGCTCGCCCGCGACTACGCCCATCCCGAGCTCCGCGCCGTCAGCCTCAGCCGCATGGCCGTCATGGGTCTGTTGGGCGCTTTGGGGGGCTACGGCATCGCCCGCGCTGCCGGCAAGGCTAAGGGCGTGGGTGCCGGCATCGGCGCAGCCCTCGGCACGGGGGGCTCCGTCGCCTACGACAAGCTGAGGGGGACCCCCAGCGATGCGAGCGTGGTTGGTGCTGCTGTCGATGAGAAGACCGGCACCAGCATCATGCTCGTAGGTAGCCTGGAGCAGTACAAGGCGCTGATTTCAACCTCGCGCCGCTACGGCAGCACCCTAGGGCCGAATGCCCTGACGATGAAGAACATCATCAAGGCGCACACGAACAACGTCAAGAAAGGCCTCTCGAGCATCGGGATGCTGCGGCCTTACCACTTCACGCTGCCCGTGTTGGCCACGAAGTACTCTTCATTCGTTGAGCCTCCTGGCTGGCTCGGCGCCGTGATTCAGCACGGCATGAAGGTGCAGGCTGGCCAGATGAATTTCTTGATCGAGAATGCTGACCAGCGTGACCCCTGGGCCACCAGCATGCACCAAGGCTACGTCACCAAAAAGTGGGGTGCCGAAAGCTGCATCATCAACGCGAACGGGTTGTTCTGCAGCCACGAAGGCAAAGCCAAGAGTGGGGTGATCTGGCGCAACAACTTCGTCGAGTGGCCTTCGCCGGCGTGGCCCAGCTACGGCCTCCCGCGCAGCGTGACCCCTGAGTCACTAAAGCGAGATCTCTACGACATCGGATACCTGCGCGGGCAGAACTGGGATCACACCTTCAACGACTTCTGGATGCGCACCCTGCAGTGGTGGGCCGAGCGTGTGACCCAGCAGAACACCGCACGCATCGACTCGTACTGGAAGGGATCTGGTGGGGCGGTGAGCGCCGCTTTCTACTCGCGGTACTCGAGCATGGTGCGCAACGCCCAGTGGCTGGTCTGGGCGGGGGAGATGTTCCGCCTGCACTCCGCGCAGCCTACCTATCGGCCCGCGTGGTGGGCTACCCATTGCGCCTCCTGGGCCATTGAGTGTGCGAGCAACGAGAAGCTACTCGCGCGCAAGAACATGGCCACCACGAAGCACGCCGGGTGGTGCCTCGACACCGAGCGTAAGGCGGTGGATAACCCGTTGCCCATACCGCTTACCGCCAAGGCTTTGGAGGCCTACCTGAAGCTCATCGTGCAGCATACGCCTTCGCCGTTCACGAGCGACATCTACGAGCAGATGACCGTGAACCCCTACGGGGCGCGGTTGATGCTCATGGATATGCCGGCGCCGCTGGTGACGATGATGCCACCGGTGGACCAGATTGGTAAGGCCTACTTCGAGGCTCTGTACGCGCAGCAGAGGGCGTTGGGCGCCCCGATGTCCCTGCGCGTTTTCATGTACGTGTTCCAGGCGGTGGTGGAGCTCGTGGCCACCTACTTTGGTGGTGCAGGTGGCATGGTCGTGGGAGGAGTCTTCTGCACCCTAGTGTCGGTCGCGATGGCTGCCGCGCAGCGCTTCGCCGCCACGGGCAGCAGCAAGCTCGACGCCAACGACATCGTGGCGGTGGTTGGCACCCTGCTCGCGAAGGTGGCAGATGTCGTCGACCTGGAGGACTTGGCGGTGAACGGTATGGATGACCTCTGGAGTACCCTCGGGCAGATCGCAGAGGACTACCAGCTGGAGGATGCCTTCGCCATCGTCAACAACACCTACCAAGTGGTGGCCGAGCAGCTCAACTGGCCGTACACGGACACCCTGCTGGCCACCTGTCAGGACGCTGGCAGTTCATTGGGACTCGACCGCGAAGCGCTGAACAAAGCCATCGGAAAGGTGTGAGTAAGATGCAGACGTCAACGAAGGTGCTCTTGGGTGTTGGCGGCTTGGTTGCCGCCGTAGGCGGAATCTGGTGGTTCAAGTCTCGCGGGGCAGCGCCTCAAATGGATGCGCCGTCGGACGACCCCTTCCTTCCCATCGCTGAGGCTCCCGCGAGTGCTGCGGCCTTGGCTCCCCCGTCTGGCGGTTACACGCAGGTCACGGGTGGAGGACTTCCGCGGGTCAGCCACGCCGCATTGACCGCCAGCTTCCGTAGGCCAAAGCTCACACAAACGTGCCCCTCGGGTTACTACTTGGTGGATGGCGTTTGCATCTATGGGGGTTTCTAGCCATGTCGCGACGCAGCCTGCGAGAGGTGTCCGAGTACCAGCGGCTGATGCGCAAGCACTGCAACTGGCGCGGGCGCAACTGCGAGCACTCGCGCCGGGACGTCTGCCGCGCCCTGCAGCGCCTTGTAGGGAAGCTGCGGAGAAGTCAGGATACCGCCGCTGCCCGCGACGATGTGCGGGACAGCATGAAGCAACTGGACCGCTGTCGCGTGCGCAGCGGTGAAAGGCTGAGCCTCTACGGCTTGGCTCAGAGGTAACCACATGAAATCGGCATTGAACTACCCGCGCCCCTTCAGCCCCAGCGTGATCTCTCGCGGCACGGTCCTCAACGACGCCGTCAACAGCGACGGCGACATGGTCTCCAGCGACGGGGCTACCGCAGGGACGCTGTGGAGCAACAACAAGCCGGTCATCATCGGCGCCGGCGTTTTGGCCATCGTGCTGGTCGGCTTCTTCGTGATGCGGGGGCGCAGCGCCTGATGAAGGACTCGACCCAGGCGGCTTTGTACTTCGGCGTCGCCGGCCTGATCATCCTGATCGGCTCGCGCATCGCGAAGGCCACGGCACCGCGGGATGTGCCTCCCGAAGCTCGGCGGGTGGCGTGCCTCGGCGACTCCATCACCGCCGCGTCGGGAGGGTACTGCTCCCTGCTGAAGCCCTTCCTCCCGCCCGGCTCGGTGACGAAGGCCTTCGGCTACGCGGGGAAGGGCGCCGGCTTCATCTACAACCACGTCCACGAGGCCCTCTCGTGGGCGCCGACCGACCTCGTGGTGCTCGCCGGCGTCAACGACATGCCCGGCGGCGGTGCCTACTCGGCCATCAACAACCTCGAGAAGATTTACGCCGCGGCGCACGCCAACCAGGTGCGCGTCGTCGCCGTGCAGATCCTTCCTTGGTTCTGCTACTCGTCGGCAGACGACGCCGCGGTGAAGGCCACCGACGAGGTTAACAACTGGATCGAGGACGAGGCGGACGTAGACGCCGTCGTCTCTACTTGGCCTCTGGGCGACGTCAACTACTGCCTGGCCTCAAAGTATGACGACGGGTCCGGGCTTCACCCCAACAAGGCCGGCCATAGGCTCCTCGCGGAGCTCATCGCCGACCAGGCCTTCAACTGGAAGTAGGCTGTATGAACCGGAGGTATGGACATGGATCAGAAAGTCATCACACTGAGCGGGCTTCCCACTCTGAGCGGCTTGGGCGCCCTGAACCTTCCTGTGGCGGCCGGCTACGGCTTGGGTGCGGGCATCGGCGCTGGCGCCGGGTACTTGACCCTGAAGGGTCGCTTGGGCCTCTGGCCAGCGTTGGCCGTTGGCGGAGCGGTGGGCCTCGCGGGCGTCTACTTGTGGCACCGCTTCGGGGGGCCGATAAGGGCTGCGTGGTAGGGTGTAGGTAAGAAAAACCTGCGGAATCCTTGGGGGGTTTCGCAGAGGGCTGTAGAATGAAAACGGGACCGTCTGCGGTCCATCAAAAGGAGATCGACAATGGGCTGCAAATGGATCGAGACCAGCAAGCTCCCCGCGGGCATGAAGGACGCTACCGAGCTCCCCTGGGGACCGAACGTGGCGCCGAAGACGGGCATCGCCGACGACCGCGCGCTCACCCTCGCCGAGTTCGTCACGAAGCAGATCATCCTCGCCGGTGAGGAGGCCGCGGACGCCGTCGCCATCGTGCTCGACGTCACCACCATCCAGTTCGCCGAGTTCGACGGGGTCACCTACGGCCTCTTCCTCTCCCCGGAGTACGAGGGCCTGTACACCGAGGTGTGCGGCGTCCGCGCCGAGCTCCCCTGGATGATCGGCCTGGGCCTGCTGGGCGGCCTGGGTGGGTTCGTCGCGAGTCGCAAGCTGACTGACGGCGGGCTCATGGGGAGCACCGTGGGCATTCTGGCCGGCGTCGGCCTCGGAGCGGGGATCGGGTATGGCGTGCGCCAGCTCTCCCCGCTGAAGTAGGAGATCGCCATGACGAAGACAAGCATGGTCGGAATCGGGTTGGGCTTGGCCGGGCTGGGCGTCGCGGGGTACTTCGGCTGGAAGTACTACAAGGAGCTCAAGGCCTCGGACAGCCTCGCTGGCCTCGGCGAGACCTACCCGAACGACTACAACGGCCGCATCGCGAAGGCCTACTACCGCCGGCAGGTGGCCATGCTCGGCGAGCAGCGCCGCCTCCGGAGGGTGTGATGAAAAACCGTCGCGAGATCGTCAAGATCATCCAGGTTCGCCAGTTCGTGAAGAGTGGCGTTCCCTCTGCAAAGGCCGCCCTCTTCGTCGACCTGCTCGACGCCCGCTACGGCTTCGGCCGCTGGACCTACACCCCCGCGGGTGTGGTTGTCGGCCGCGCCGTCGTGCTGAAGTCCCTGGAGGCTCTGTTGCCTCTGGCAGAGCTCCCACCCACGCCGGCCATGCTCGGGGTGCCCTTCACCGCTCCCGAGGGTGACACCTCCCTCATCGTCGAGGCCACGGAGACCGTGGTGGAGGAGACCACGCGGGTGAAGACCGAGAAGCGTGCCTCTTCGCAGAAGAAGAACTGGTACACCGAGCGCGACGTCGTCGCCTCCAAGACGGCCAAGAAGCAGAAGCGGAAGTAGTACATGGATCGCTACCCCACGGCTGATGAGCTCCCGAGCACGGCGTCGACCCTGAAGGGTTGCGTCTGCCCGTCGTCGAGCACCGGCCCGCGGGCGCAGACCGTCATGCTGCGGAAGCCGAAGGCCAAGTCCGAGCGCATGACCGACTCGATGGCCATCTGCAAGCTCGTGCGGAAGCTCGATGCCAGCCCTCAGGAGCAGATGCTCGTGCTGCACCTGAACAACAAGAACGAGGTGGTGAGCCAGACCATGGCCGCGCTCGGCACCTCGGACGAAGTCACCGTGGATCCCAAGACCGTCTTCCAAGCCGCCTTGCTGGCCAACGCCAATCAGGTGGTGCTGGTGCACAACCACCCGTCCGGAGACCCTTCTCCCAGCCCGCAGGACGTCGCCTTCACCCGGCGCATGGTCGAAGCGGGAGAGACCCTGGGGATACGCGTCCTGGACCATGTCGTCGTCGGCGAGGAGAGCGAAGGGCGCTCAGCCTGCGTCTCCTTCCGCGACCGAGGGTTGATTAAATGAGCGGCGGTGCCCAGTCGATGACGCTGAGCCAGGCCTACGGGCGCATGCTCCTGTTGGGACTGCAGGTCGTCGGGGTGGCGGTGCTGTTTCGGTTGGGTGGTGACTTTTACGAGTGGATGAAAACCAAAGGGAAGTAGATAGCCCCCGGCTAAGCCCGAGGCTACCACAGATAGAAAAGGAAGGTCAAGTTAAAATGGACGCAAAGCAGATCGGAAGCATCCTCGGCGCGGCGGCTCTGGCCATCGTTCCCACGGCGGGCGGGTTCATGGCGTACGGTGCCTCCAAGGAGAAGGGCAACAGCAACGTGGCCAGCGGCCTCATCGGCGGCGCGACGCTGACGGGCCTGGCCATCGCGGTCGGCCTGGCCAACTACTACATCCTCGGCCTCGACGGCGTCACCGAGCAGATCCAGGACATGCTCGCGAAGAACAGCAGCAGCACTGCCGGCATGGGGCTGCTCGACGTCTCCCGGCGGCGCATGGGCCTCATCGACGTGAGCTCCAGGCGACGTGGGGCCATGGGCCTGCTGGACGTCTCTCGTCGGCGCGGCAACATGGGCCTGCTCGACGTCACGCGGATCGGCTCCTGCGTCGGCTGCGCTCCGCGGTTCTAGGAGAACACAATGGACCCGCGGTTGAGCAACTTCTTGTGGCGTGCGATTCCGGGCGGCGGCCTCTGCATCGCGATGGGTCTCTACGCCCGCAAGCGCACCCAATCACATGCGGTGGTAGGAGCTGCGGCGCTCGGTGCCGGGGCGGCTGGGGTTGTGCTGGGTGGTTGGGCTCAGATCCTTGCCGGCCGCGCCCAAGGGATGCTCCCAGCCTCCACAGAGACCGCCCTCGCGGGTGGGGCTGCTGCGCAGCCTTCCCTCACGCCTAAGCAGGTGGAGGAGGCGGTGGCAAAGCAGCAAGCCCAGGGAGAAACGGTCAGGCCGGTGTCCCTTGAGGAAGTGGGGGACAACGTCATCAGCATCAACAAGAGTGCCCTCGACGAGAGTGCTCTGGGCTCCACAGGAAGTGAGTAGGTCATGAGCGACATGTCGACACTGAAGCCGCCCCCGCCGACTGGCTACAAGGTGTGCGCTCAGGCGCCCTTGGGCTACGGCACCTCCAAGCTGTACCTGGCGCACTCGGCGCAGCCGACGACCAACCCGTACTGGCAAGCCGAGATGTGGGAGGAGATGGGCACCGACGTCCACTACTACCGCGTGATCGGCCAGGGCAGCGAAGTGTACTGGGAGTACCCCAGCTCAGTGCCCTGCGGATCCTCGTCGGTCCCCGAGGGCACCGGCACGCGCGTCGCCAAGATCAAGGCTCTGCAGGGCCGCCTGAACACCAACTTCAAGACCCACGCCAACTATCCCCTGGTGGTGGACGGGAAGTTCGGGCCGAAGACCTGCACCGCGGCCTACCAGTACCAGCGGCTCATCGTCGGCGTCGAGAGCGTGCGCCTCACCGAAGGGTTGTTTGAGAAGCTGGGGCTGCCGAAGTGGTACGCCAACGTCCTCGAGACCGACTGCACCCCCTGGTACATCGGCGTCGGGGAAAGCACCCCGGATCCGGCGCCCACTCCCCCTCCGAAGCCCGAGCCCGAGCCTGAGCCCGAGCCCGAGCCGGTGATCGAGGGGAAGGGATTCCCGTGGCTGGAGGTCATCCTCGGGGCGTCGAGCGGCGGCGTCGGCGGCTTGGCGGTGGAGAAGACGGGGAAGGTGAACACCTCCAAGAAGGTGGCGGGTGGCGTTGGGGCCCTGCTCGGCGCGACCGTCGGCTACATCGTCGGGAAGATGAGGCAGTAACATGGGCAAGACGGCATCACAGCTCGCGCTCGAGCTTCTGCAGGGGGCCGCACAGGGCTGGTACAACCAGTTCGACGACATCATCCCCATGGAGTCCTACCGCATCGCCATCGTCAGCTACGATCCTTCTGTGGGGTCATTGAATGTTGATGATATCCTGGCGGCGGGGAAGAGCGCCGGCTGGCGGGTGCTGAAGGCTCACTACATTGCCGAGCTCGTGCCGGCCATGGAGGGCTTCGACTCCTTCATGGCGTACGTGCGCCCCGACGTGATGCCGATGACTCTGGGCTCCCTGCTGGACGGCCTGGAGGCCCAACGCATCATCATCGCCAAGGGTACCGTCGACGAGGGCGAGAAGCTGGCCCTGGATGCCTTGTGGATGGCCGAAGGCTACGATCCGGTTCCTTCTGATCCTGAGGTTGGGCTGCGCCTCCCTGTGGCTGCCCTAGTGATGGGTGGGCTCGTTCTGCTGGGGGCCGGCTGGTGGCTCTTTGGAAGAGAAAAATAGATGCGAAAAGGCTTTACAACCAAAGCCCCGTGCTGTATGCTACGCATAAGGCGGGGTGTAACCCCAAAGGAGAGATGAACATGGCAAAGCGTCGTTGTTTGAAGAGGCGTCCCGGGAAGACGGCCTGTCTGAAGTGGGCCCGCCCGGCGGGTAGCAAGCCGAAGGCGCGCAAGCGCTCCACCTCCCGCGGTCGCGTGAAGCGGTCGGGCGGAGGCCGCGGCGTGGTCGGCAAGGCCACCTGCGTCGGCGCCCCGTTCCGGATGAAGACCAAGACGGGGTACAAGTGCGCCTGCGTCGCGAAGACGCGCAAGGGCACCCTGATCCCGAAGTTCCAGAAGCACGACCGCTGCGGCGCGCCGGGGACGAAGGCCTCCACCTTCGCCAGCGAGCGCCGGCAGTACATCCCGATGGTCAGGATCTGAAGATGAAACAGAGATGCCTCAAGCGCGCGGCTCCGAAGGCTGGGCGGAAGAAGGGACGCTGCCTGAAGGTGGCGCGCCCGACCCACGCCAAGAAGTCCGAGGTCCCGAAGCGCCTGAAGGGCATCCCCAGCAAGGAGCACAAGCGTCTCGTCAGGGGACGGTGCTTGAAGTGGAGCAAGGCCAGCGGTAGTCGTCGGTGCCTGCTCCGTGCAGTAGTAGTTCCGAAGGGAAAACCAGCGAGGTGAGAGTCACCTTGCTCGAAACACAGGAGATTTGATCATGGCAAAGAGAAGGTGTCTGAAGCGTCGTCCGGGGAAGACCGCCTGCCTGAAGTGGGCCAAGTCGAAGAGCGCGAAGCGCGGTGGCAAGGCTAAGAGCTGCCGGTTCGGCGTCAGCAAGACGACCGGCAAGTGCCTCAAGACCAAGCGCGCGAGGAAGAGGTAGCCCCATGAAGAAGGGCACCTGCAAGTGCGTGAAGGGTGGCCGCAAGCTGTGCCGCCTGAAGAACGGCAAGGTCGTCTTCAAGAAGGGCAAGTGCCGGCGCTAGTCCGGGATTTCCTCCTCGACTCTTCCTCGACGAAGATTCTTACCTGATCCCCTCGAAGAGATAGAAGACGTAGGGCTCCTGCGCAGTGCGCTTCAGCGCCGTCACCGATGACTGCGTGAACAGCGGGCTGTAGCGCTTGGTGACGTCGGCGGGCTGCGGGAAGCAACGGACGTGGGAGCCGCACATGAAGTCTGGAACGGTCAGGTAGACTCGCTTCCCCTTGGGGATTCGCTCGAGCAGTTCCACGTCCTCGTCGATGTGTTCCAGGAACTCCGTGGCCACCACCGTGGTGCAAGGGCCTAAGGCGTCCTCCCAGCCGGGAAGGGTGAGGTCGGCAACCTCGAAGGTGAGCTCGGGGCACACGCGACGGGCGACGGCGATGGCCTCCTGGCTGAAGTCTAGGCCGCGGTAGTCCTTGATGCCGTTGTCGTAGAGCAGCCTTGCGAACTGCCCCGGGCCACAACCGAGGTCGACCACCGAGGCGTCCTGGTGTGCTTGCATCCGGCGCAGGATCTCCCGCCATATCGGAAGGTAGGGGCTGGCGGCGTACCCTTGTCGGTAGTGCCCCGGCGTGGCGTACACCGCGTCGTACCATTCGGCTGGCTGTTTCATTCCTTCGACCCTCCGCGGATGTCGGTGATGATGTTGTGGAGCCATTGGGCGCGCTGCTCCATTGAGTGGCTCTCAGCGCAGCGGCGCTGGCCGGCGAGTCCGATGGCGGCGGCCTCCTCGGGGTGCTTGGTGTAGTAGTCGATCTTGGCGACGAGGTCCTGCGGTGAGGTGAAGGTCACGACCTCCTTGCCGGGCTCGAAGTAGTCGGAGATGTTTGGGTAGTGGTCTGTGATCAGACACCGGCCGACAGAGGCCGCCTCGAACAGCCGCATGTTGCCTGCCTGGTTGCCTCCGGTGAGGGGCGCGCCGATGTTCAGGACGATGCGTCCGGAGGCGCAGGCGCGGTACATCTCCGCTCCCCACTGCATGGGTTCTCGCCAAGGACCTAGGAGCTCGGGATGATCGTCCCCAACGTAGAAGGCCGCCGACCGTCCACGCAGTGCGCCCTCTTTTAGGCTCCGTGCCACAGCCTCCAGGCATTCAACGCGGTGTCGGTGAGAGAGGTCGCTGTCGGCCTGGCCAGAGAACACGATGTCGTGCTTGATGGGGGTGTCAGCGATGTACCGCTTGACTTGCCCTAGCGGGACACCTGGTAGGAAGTGGTCTACCCGTGGCGCTCCAGCCGCCAGTACTCCCTCACCACAGCGCGCGTGTGAGGTGAGTACCGTCGAGTACCCTTGGTAGGTCACACTGGGAGGCACCCAGGTTGCACACCACCCAACGACGGTGGTGGTTGTGCTCGATATTGGTAGGCTGCTCTTAGCGTTCCAGAGGTAGGCTACATCAGGTTGAAAGGCCTTGATGAGGGCCATAGAGGTGATGCGGTTAAGTACGCCGGGGCCAGAGAACTCCGGAAGCCCTCGCAGGCGGTGCCACAGGTATGTAGGGTGGTCGACTATGAAATCCCATTCGTAGCCTAAAGCCTCCATGTAAGGGGCGATGATATGCCCTCCCCAGAAGCCTTCGGCTATCCAGGCTTGGCGGTGCTCTTCGTAGGACCCTTCCAGTATCCTGGGGCGGCAAGCGTAGAACTCTGGGGGGTACTGTAGATAGAGGCCCTGCATGATTTGTAGAAAGCGCATGGAGAGCAGCGTAAGACAATTTGACGTGCAGGTCAAATTGCTCTAGGCTCCATGTTCATGAGAGCCTTGAATTTATGGTCCGAGGTGCCGGCCTATCTGGACTGGGATCTGCTGGGGGCGGCTGGGGTAGTGCGCACGCAAGCTCTACCCGAAGCCGACCACCGGATCTACTTCACGAATGGGATGGTGGATGCCGAGCTGGGGGCGCTTGTGGCCTACGTGGAGCCGTGCATAGGCCACTGGAACCACGCACCGTACGTGACGCCCGAGCGCTTCCACACAGTGTGGATGTTCGGGACGCCGTGGGCGCCCAACCAGTTCGAGATCACCACCGACCCGGTTGTGTTTCCCTACGGCCCTGAGACCCACCAAGACATTCGGCGTGACATCACCACCCTGCGGGAGCGCCGGGTGTACTACGCAGGGATGCGCCTAGGCTTCACGCAGGACCCCGACGTACAGGGCTGCACGAAGCTCTACGCGACGCGCAACGCCGTGGTGGAGGGGCTGCGTGCGGCGGGTATCCCCACGACGATTGAAGGGATCGGGTGGGAGCGGGAGTCCCGCGACGACCCCGACTGGGATGAGCGCAAGCGCGAGGTCATGCGCTACGGCAAGGTGGACTTTGCTCTCTGCATGGAGAACTCGCAGTTTCGCAACTACGTCTCCGAGAAGATCCACCACGGCTTCCAGTCAGGCCTCGTGGTTCTGTACTTGGGGAACCTTTGCATCCATGAGTGGGTTCCTGAAGGCGCCTTCGTCAACCTGAATCCGCTCTTCAACCCCACCACGAAGGCCTTCAACCATGCTGCCCTCGTCGATCGCCTACGGTCTATGACGCAGGCGGAGTACGATGACATCCTGCACGCCGCTTGGCGTTGGCGCCGCGAGGCTAAGCTCGAAGAGCGCTGCCTCGCCCAGCGCCGGCGCCTCACCAACATGATCATCGAAAGGATTGTCTGATGCCCATCACTGCGGAGACCCTCAAGCAGTTCGACACCTCCCGGGCTTTCATCGAGACCGGCCTTGACCGCGGCGACGGCGTGCGGGCCGCCCTCGCCGCCGGCTTTCGCCGCATCGTCAGCATCGAGCTCAGCCAAGATAGCGTGGATGTCTGCGAAGAGGCGTTCGTGGGGAAGCCAGTCACGCTGCTCCAGGGAGATACCGTGGTGCAGCTCAAGGCGTTGCTGACTTCCCTCTTTGAGCCGGCGGTGTTCTGGCTGGACGCCCATCCGAACGACTCCTCACCCATCCTGGAGGAGCTCGCGGCGCTCAAGAATCACCACATCAAGACGCACACGATCCTAATCGACGACCGGCGTCTGATGCAGGGAGACACGTGGAAGAACGTCCACGAGATCCAAGTGCTCCAAGCCCTGAAGGACATCAATCCCAACTACAAGATCTGGTACGTCGACGGCCACGTGCCTGAGGACATCATCGTCGCGGTGGCCCCATGACCGTCGACTGGAACCTCGAGAACTACCGCAGCAACGTGACCTCGCAGCTCGGCGAGGATGGCATCATCGCGCAGATCTTCCACAACATCGGCGTGACCAACCGCTTCTGCGTGGAGTTCGGCGCCGGCGATGCGCACAAGTATTCCAACACCTGGGCGCTGCGCGAGGTAGGGTGGGCCAGCCTACTCATGGATGGGGATCCCCGAGGGGCGAAGGATGTCGTGAAGACGTGGATTACCCGGGAGAACATCAATGAGCTCTTTGAGAAGCGTGGCGTGCCGGCCTGCGTGGACCTCCTGTCTATCGACCTCGACGGCAACGATCTGTGGATCTGGCAAGCCCTCAACCATTCCTCTCGCGTGACCATCGTGGAGTTCAACGCGATGCATCCCATGGACCAGAGCCTCACGATTCCCTACGACCCCAAGCACGTTTGGGATGGCACGAGTTACTACGGCGCGAGCCTGCTCGCCCTCGAGCGCCTCGCCATGATTAAGGGGCAGCAGCTCGTCTGGCAGAATGGCCAGAACGCCATCTTCGTGGACTGCGACTTGTTGCCGGCTTTCCTGCACGTGCTCCCAAACTACGAAGTGCGCAGTTGGCACCCCCTCGATCCGAAGCGACGGCCCTTTGTGTGCTTCCCATGACGGCTACAGTCTCGGCGAACGTCATCATAACGACTGCATGCAACCGGCATTGCCCATCATGCTGCTATCAGCACCTGCTGGCCTCGAGGCCGGGCCATCATCGAGAGCCTGCGGACATCGTTGAGGAGGTACGCCTGCTCGCGAGTGTTCCGCAGGTCTGTTTGCTGGGCGGTGAGCCCACACTCCACCCGGCTTTGCACGAGGTGCTGGCTGCTGTACGGCAAGTGCGCCCGTCGCCTAGCGTCGTGTTGGTCACGAACGGCGCGCGGGTTTGCACGCTGCCCCGCCCTACGCTTAGCTTGGTTGATCGCGTGTGGCTTACGGCCTTTCCTGGCGTCCCTGTCGAGGCGATCCGAGAGTATTGCCCTGTGCCGGTGGACGTGCATGCGGCGGACCACGAGGACTTCGGTGGAGGCCCTCAACCCTGCGACCGCCTCCTAACCACGGTGAGTGTTCTCGATGGTCGGGTGTACCCTTGCTGCGTTGCTTGCGGCGTTGCCGACGCGCAGTCGGCGGAACTGCGCGTTGGCTGGGAAACCGTCATAGCCGAGGTTCCTCCCCCCTGTGCGCATTGCGTGTTCGGTCGAGCCTAATCTGAAAGGCGCTGTTTGAGGGCGTGGAGCTGCAGATGAAGGGTGGCCCACTCGGCCCGCGCGATGCCTGGCGGCGGGTAGATCTCCAGCGTCTCCCCATCCCCTTCATAGTCTTGCTCGAGTCGGCTGGGCGTCTGGTACACGTTGTTGCCGTGGACGAGGATGATGCCCCCGATGAGTGGCGGAAGCCACGAGGTGTTGACCGGTGTGTCCTGCGCGGTGACGTTGTTGCTCTCGACGACTTGTTGGATCCAGTCGCTGTCCTCGCCGATCATCTTGGCGGGGAAGTGCAGCGTGCGTGCGTACTCGGTGCGGTAGAGGGTGCCCGGCAGGTGCAGCCCGTGCCACACCGGCCAGCGGTAGAGCTGCCCCGTGCTCAGGAAGAGCCTGTGCGTCAGAGGGAACACCGCAATAGGCGCCCCCCTCTCTCCTTGCTCCAACAGCCACGACAGCTTCCCTGGATGGTACCAGTCGTCGTCGTCTGACCACGTGATGAAGTCACCTACGGCTGCGTCGAGGGCGGCCTGGCGGAGCTCACCTACGGTCTTGGTGGAGTCCATGAAGACGGTGTGCAGGGGGATGCCGAGGAGCTTCGCGCGCACGGTGTACTCGAAGGCCTCGGCGTCCTCCTCCAGCTCGAAGGGGTAGTTGGTGGCGAGCACCACCTCATCCGGCCGGCGACTCTGCTTCGTGATGTTCCACGTCCACCAGTCGATGAAGGGGAGGCGATTGGTCACGATCAGGTTCGACAGCGTCGGCATGGGGCTACCCCTTGCGGCTGACGACGTCGAGGACGTCGGCCGCGGTGCGCAGGTCGGCCGCCGTCACCCAGCGGGGGATGTGCAGGGTGCGCTCGTTGTCCAGCGGGATGTCGCGCATGGCTGCCTGCTCGAGGTACGTCAGGCCGGCCTCGATCATGAGGTTGGACAGCGGCATGCCGTGCTTCTTGGCGTAGTCCGTCAGCGCCTTGTGCGCCGACGCCGAAGCGCTAATCGTCATCTTCGGATAGACTTTTCGCTTCGTGGGGGTTTTGGTATCGTCGGTCATGGGGTTCCTCCTGGCCAGGCGACGGGGTGCTCCCAGTAAAGGGGGTCGCCGTTGTGCATTTTCAAGTTCGATCGGTAGTTACGGATGTACGGGGGGTCCTGCCAGCGCAGCTTGCGCAGGTCGGCCCAGACATCCGCCTCGTCGCGTTCCCAAATCGCCCCGATGCTCAGCTTGGACCTCCACCAGACGGTTGGGCCGACGGCCCAGCCCAGCGGCCGGGGGTCGATGACCAGTACGAGGTGGGGGTCCAAGCTGACCAGGGGTTCACCGAGGGCACACCGATTGATGTGCCGGCGCCGCTCCAGGGTCACCAGCCACACCTGCCCACCCCTCATCCTGTTTATGGGGGGAGGAGGGACTTGTGGCGGCCGGTTTCCCATAGCCCTTAGGCTCGCTGGAGAGGCTTGCCGATGTAGGCGGCCTGCCAGGGACTCCAGGGCTCCCAGACGACGACGTCGGCCCGGTGGATGTCGGGGCAGATGTCGGTGGCCACGTGGATCCCCAGCGGGTTCACGTCCACGATGAACACCCACCGCGGCTCCTCCACCTTCCGTGACTCCGCACGCACCTCGATCCACTGGTGGGCGAGGTGGAGGCACTGCCCCTCCATCACCCGAACCTCGGGGTTCTTCGTGAGCTCCTCGGGCATGGCGTCGTAGAGCTTGGAGGCCAGGTCCTCGCGGTCCATCCCCACCTTGCGGAGCAGGGCGGCGGTGGTCACGGCCTGGACGAGCTCCTGGATGCGCCGCTTCTCGAGCGCGACGGGGTTGCTGGTGTCCGCGGCGATGGCCTCCTCTACGGCATCTCCGAGCTTCTCGAGGTCCTTGGGGTTCTTGGTTCCAACGTCCTGGTTGATCATATCCATCTCCTTATGCTGGGGGGTTTTTCTTCGAAAGAAGGGCGTTGCTGGCCGGTCGGTGTGCTTGAATTGGGTGTGAACACGCGAAAGGAGCATCTCAGGGATGCACAGTTCGCGACCGGCCAGCAACCCCTCCGAGAGCTTAGAGAGTAGCCTACGGCCATGTCCTCTGTCAAGATCATTTGCTCGCCTCGAAGCAGTCGTGGCAGAGGACGATGTCCATGTCCGCGTCGCCCATCTTGAGGATCTTGGAGTGGATGGCGCCACACTTCGTGCAGACGGCGAAGGGCTTCCCGAAGAAGGCGGTGATGCGCTCCCGGACGGCCCCCTGTGTGAGGGAGAACTTCTGGATGACCTCGTTGTAGAAGGTGGCCGCCTCGCGTTCGGCCCGGTGGCGCGCGGTGCCTACGGCTATCATGCGGTCGGCCAGCCTGACGGCCTCCTTCAGCGTTTCACACTCGTGCCACGTCTCCTCGACCTCCTCCTCCGCCATTCGCAGGTCATCCCGCAGATCCTCGATCTGCTTCGTCAGCTGGGCCTGCACGTCGGCGGAGCGCTGCAGGGAGCGCTCGACCAAGGCCCTGTCATCCAGGGCATCCTGCAGCAGCCTGCGGGCCTCCTCCAGCTCGACCAGCAGGGCCTCCTTGCTCAGCTTCGATGTTCTCATGAGGCTCTCCTTTCCGTAGGGGTTCACTCTCGGTGATTACCATACGGGTGCCCTATGCGTCAAGTAGTTTGTGGCGTGTATCGAACGCAAGAATTTCCCTACCTTTAAACATAGGGCCTTACGGCCCAAAACCTCGTGTTTACCATGGTAAACACGCCACAGGAATAAGGTTGACTTATTCCCTTGGCTAGGGTAAGGTCATGGCCATACGGGTGTGAAACTGCAAGGAGGTTCTTGATGTTCACGGTGGATATGAAAGCGGCGAAGCCCATCAAGATCTGGGCGAGGGATCTGGAAGAGGGCGCCCTGGAGCAGGCGCGCAACGTGGCGAACCTGCCGTTCGTCTTCCAGCACGTGGCCATCATGGCCGACGGCCATCAGGGCTACGGCATGCCCATCGGCGGGGTGCTGGCGGCGATGGGCGTCGTGGTGCCGAATGCTGTTGGAGCGGACATCGGGTGCTTTGTCGGGGATACCAAGATTCCCCTGCTTGATGGAACGCAGTCGTCATTAAAAGACCTCCATGAAAAAGGCGGATCGTTCTGGGTGTACTCGTTGGACAAAGACCTTCGGCTCGTTCCCGGCAAGGCCGTGGCTGTAAAGACGCGAGAGAATGCACCTCTTGTCAAAGTGACAATCAGTGGTGGAGAAGAGATTGTTTGCACTCCCGACCAGCGATTCATGATGAAAGATGGTGCATATCAAGAAGCTCACGATCTGGCTGAGATGGATAGCTTGATGCCTCTTTATCGCACCTACGCGACAAGAGATGGGTACGAGGCGGCCATTACTCGCGAGGGAAAGAGTGTGAGGACACACGTGGCTGTTGCCCAAGCTGTCGGTGGACCAATTTTACGGGGTTATGCTGTCCATCACAAGAATGAGAATCGGTGGGACAACAGGCCAGAGAATCTTCAAGTGATGTCGGTGAGAGCACATAGCCAGCATCCGCACTCGAAAAAAGTGGCCAGGCTCAAGTCGGAAGAGTTCAAGGAGCACCGACTGGAGGTGCTTCGCGAGAGGGGGTTCTACTCGCCGGATTTGGCGGAAAAAAAAAAGAAGGCTGCTGCGGCGAAGAACATTACAAAATACATGCGGGAGAACCCAGAGCACTTTGCTGCTGCCGTAGTTGGGAATGGGGAGAGAGGTAAAAGTTTTCTTGTTGGGTACAACACAAGTGAGGCCGGGCGATCCAAGTCGCGAGAAATCGGACGGGGGTTGTACACCTGTAATGTTTGTGGGGAGTCTGGTCGTGGTGGCTTTTTTCTTGGTCGGCACATGAAATTCAAGCACGGGAATCATAAGGTTGTCAAAGTTGAGCATTTGGACAGAACGGAAGATGTGTACTGCCTTCGTGTTGAGGAACACCACAATTTTGCTATTTCGGCAGGTGTCTTTGTTCATAACTGCGGGATGTGCGCGATGCAGACAGGCCTTCATGAACTGCCGGTCGAGGATCGGAAGGCCATCATGGCGATCATCCGCAGGAAGGTGCCCGTAGGCTTTAGCCACCATGAGGATGCCAGCAGAGAGCCACTCATGCCGGCCACGGTCGGTTCGTGCCCGCAGGTGGATAGGCAGTACTTCAACGCCATTCGGCAGCTCGGGACGCTCGGGGGAGGGAACCACTTCATTGAGTTGCAGCTGGGCTCCGACGGGCACGTCTGGGCGATGGTGCACTCGGGGAGCAGGAACCTCGGCTACAAGGTGGCCGAGTACTACAACAACCTCGCCGTGACGCTCAACGCGCGCTGGCGTTCCGTCGTGCCGAAGGAGCACGAGCTCGCCTTCCTGCCGCTCGACACCGACGAGGCGCAGGCGTACCTCAGGGAGATGCGCTACTGCGTGCAGTTCGCTCAGGCGAACCGCGCGCAGATCATGGTCTGCATCAAGGAGGCCATCGCGGAGGTCACGCACTGTGAGATCTTCGAGTCCACCCTCGACGTGGCCCACAACTACGCGGCGATGGAGAACCACTTCGGCGAGAACGTGCTGGTGCATCGAAAGGGTGCGACTCGCGCTCGCGACGGGGAGCTCGGCATCATCCCCGGTTCACAAGGGACGGCGAGCTACATCGTCAAGGGCCTCGGCAACCCCGTGAGCTTCATGTCCTGCTCACACGGGGCAGGACGGCGGATGGGCCGCAAGGAGGCCGTGCGCAGCCTGGACCTTGCAGCTGAGCAGAAGCAACTCGATGAGCTCGGGGTTGTGCACTCGGTGCGTAACGTCACCGACCTCGACGAGGCCCCGGGTGCCTACAAGGACATCGACAAGGTGATGGCTGCTCAGGAAGACCTGGTGACCATCCACACGCGCCTTACCCCCCTCGCGGTGGTGAAGGGCTAGTAAAAGGAGCACCTGAAGCTCGTCAGCGTTGACTACCTTGGAAGGAAGAAAAAGAAATGAGAGAGGTAAAGAGAACTGAACGCGGGTGGGCTGGGCACTTCATAGGTGGTGCGGACTGCCGCTTCCAGCGGAACACCCTGTTGGAGTGCGCTCGCCGAAAGATCATAGTCTCCACCGTCGGCAACTACCACCCCCGGGGGCGCGCGGAAATCGACACCGTCGGACATCTGCGTTACTACGAGACGATGGCGTTCCATGCGGCGCAGCACGGCCCCTACATCGACAGCGACGCGAGTCGGCAGGTGTTCTTCGACTCACCGTGGTCGATCTGCGCCGACAAAGTCAGGGACCTCCCCGAGGAGGTGGACAACATGGCCAACGACATGCACGAAGCCGTGGTGGCCGAACTCACCGCGCGGCTTCAGGCAGGAAAGAAGCTGTGAAGGGCTTCAGGAAGTATCTGGATGCCGCGGCGCTGGGGGAGAAGACCATCGGGCAGTACGTGATGGTGGTGCGCCGGGCGCTGAAGAAGTACCCGGACAACCTCCTGGCCGCGGTGACACAGGCCAAGCTCTCCACCTCCACGCGCCAGCAGTACCGTGCAGCCCTGAAGCAGTGGGCGGCGTACCGCGGGGATGAGAAGCTGCTCGACGCGTTGGATAGCCGTGAACTCCGCCGCAGCCTACGGCGGCTGCACAAGGGTGCCGCCACGACGCTCACCGCCACCCAGCCCTTCACCGACGAGGAGGTCGACAGCATCCTGAGGGTAATAGACGGCTGGGAACGCGAGCGGCTGCGCCACGAGAGGGATGAGCCCGCGTGGGTGTGGCCGAGCCTACGGATCTTGATCAAGCTGGGGTTAAGAGCGGGGGTGGACCTCGCTGGGCTCGAGCACGGTGCGGTGCGCAACGCCCTCAAGGACAAGGTCACCCTCGTGCTGCTCACCAAGGGTGGGAAGGCGAGGAGAGTACCCGCCTCCCCCGTGGTCACGGAGCTCACCGTCCTCAATCGGATCCCCTCCTGGCACACGCTCGCCGACCTGATCTCTCCCAACGCGCAGCACCCCAACGATGCGGCCTATGAGGTCATCGCTGCCAAGCTACGCCTCGCGGCGGAGCAGGCCGGCATCGATCCCAAGGAGGTGCACTCCCATCGTTTCCGCCACACGGCGGCGAACCGCCTCTACGAGGCCACGCAGGACATCATGATGGTCAAGGAGCTGCTGGGCCACAGCAGCGTGACCACCACGCAGAAGTACTTGCAGCGAAACCGAACAAGCCAAATCGCCGCCGCCCTCGAGGGGCCTACGGCTAAACCGAAGGAGTGAAGGAGATGGGGAGGAAACCGCGATGTGCGTTGTGTGTGTGCGAAGCATGCGGAGTGGAGATCCACGAAGGGCAGTTGACGCGCTTCCAGGGGAAGTGGCGCTGCGACGATTGCCTCGAGGGGGAGTGGGAGCCCGTGCGGTTGCCCAACTTCTTCTCCCCCAACATGGTCGCCTGGGAAGAGCAGGAGACCTTCGAGCGGGAGGACATCCATGTGCCCATCCATAGCTGAAGCGACTACCTACTGCTGCGACCTGTGCTTTGCCGATTACCCGACATTTGGTGAAGCGCAACTGTGCGAGCATGCGTGCAGAGCGGCGGTGGAGCGGGCTCATGAGCACACCTGCCCGTGGTGTGACCGCCCGGGCTACTGTGACCTCGTCGAGTGGGGTCGCACACCCCTGTTCAACTGTGGCCACTTCGACTACGAACTGCACGAGAACTCTGTAGGTGATGCCGCGAACAACACCTACGAAGAGTTGTGTCGCTGGCGCGGTATCGAGATGCTCCCCTGGGAGTACCCCCACCTTAACGTGCCGCGCCATCAGACTTTCCTGGAACCCCTACAGTTCTCGGCGGCCTTCAGAGTCGGGTACTCTGCGGCGCTGCGCGCAGTGCTCAGAAGTGCGGAGAATGTCCACGGAGAGCTACTCACCACCAGTGCCCCCTCCAGAACGAAGTGGATGCTGGAGGGCATTATGCTCGCACACACGATAGCAGATGATTGCCGTGAGAGTGTGCTGTGTGCAGTGGAAGAGGCCTATCGGGACGTCACTGCAGTATCGACGAGAGGAGGTGGGTGATGCCCCCAGCAGTTACTGACCGGCCCACCTTCGTGAAGGAGTTGGTAGTCTACGGGATGCCCAAGGGCCGCACCTACACCCTCAAGGTGGACGCTCCCATCCCCACGGAGATGGGTGGGCGCCGCTCCATTTGGTGGCATGCCCACCTCGAGCACTACGTCTTCAGCGACGCAGCAGGGAAGTGCGTAGGCACCTCCCTCTCGTTCGAGGAAGCCCTCGACTGGCTTTTGTGGAAGGAGCGGAAGGAATCATGAATCACCCAACTAGAGAGGATGTGCTGACGCTGATCGCGATCTTGATCATCCTGGCCGTAGGCATCTTCGCGGCCCTCACGTCGGGCTGCACTCAGAGCCATGAGCTGCTCCCTACCGAGGGGAGTGATGTGGTTGACCTGCGAGTCCAGGTTCTCCAGCGTGGGGGCCACTTCATGGGGGAGGGCACCGCCTACGTGGAGACGAGCGTGCTCTGCCTCCAGGGGTGCGCCGTGATGGTCACCACCTATGGGGCCAGCGTCAGCGTCGTGCAGCTCTGGGAGAGTGCCGACCAGCCCGTGCGCTGCGGTGCAGATATGAATGTAGAAAGGGAAGAGGCCGAATGATGAGCATGGAGGAGACGAAGACGTACAGCTCTATTGAGGCGATGAAGCAGGAGCAGGCGCACGAAGAGGAGCTGGCGCGAATCAAAGCTGCTGACGGCGCTCACCGCCGCCGCATCGAGGCGCTCGCCCTCATCGGAATTATCCTCGTTATCCCGCTGGCTTTTGTGGTCGCCATACTCGCTACGGAGTGTGGTGAGCACCCCGCAGAGGTCTGCCAAGAGGTTGCGCGCGACTTCGATGGTTGCCATGAGGACGCTTGCCGTACACCCGAAGCCCTGCGTATCAAGCAGGAGGTCTTCAACAAGTGTCTAGAGCAAGCACAAGAGAAGGCCGAGGCCGAGGAGGGAGAGTAGATGCGGGACTTTCCTATCCTCTTGCGGCTCTTCGGGCCGTACGCCTCGCTCAACGTGGATGCGATCGTGCAGCGTGTCCTCGCGTGGAAGGCTTGGTGGCTGAACGCGGGCGCCACTCGCCTCAACGCCTGCCCCGACGCGCAGGAGAGCCTCCAAAACATCCGCCCAGCCAAAGGGGAGTGAGTATGGATGGGTTTACTTTCAGCGTCACTAGCCTAGTCGAGGACATACTACGGCGCGCCCTCGCATGGTTTGTCTGGTGTAAGAGTGGTGATGCCGCACGGCTTGTCGCCACGCCTCAGGCGTGGAGAAGCCTTCAAAACATCCGCCCGGCCCATTGGAGGAGGAACTAGAGATGACAACGGCATTCGATTTTACCTTCGGGACGTACGGGGGAATCAGCTTCCTGTACGACGCGGATATCCTCGCGCCGGTGGCGGCGGGCGGCGGGCAGCATGCGGCTCTCAAGGCCGTCCGAAGCCTGTCCTGGGCCGAGCGCGTAGGGGAGCACGGCCATGGGTACGTCTTCGTGCGGAGCACCCACATCCCCATGTTCGTCGGTGAGCAAATGTTCATCTTCGCCTGCGAGCACGACACCACCAAGGAGGTCTACCGCATGCGCCTAAAGCAAGTGAGCTACCTGGGCACGCGCGACCCCGACGGCCGCTCTCACATGTTCAGCATCCAGTATGAGGAGGACCTATGAAGAAAGAAGCTCTGGAATGGCTGCAGGCGGTCATGTACTTCATCATCCTCACGGGTGCTGTGGTGGTGGTCATCTTCGGCCTCATGGTCATCTTGACGGGCTGCGTCGAGGAGTGCCACGATGAGGCGTGGCGCTGCCAGGGGAATACCCTCGAGCAGTGCTTCGCTGGGGAGTGGGAGGAGCACACGGACTGCGGCTACCTCGGATGGGTCTGCTGCGAAGATGGCGACGCCGGCGCCGATTGCCTACCGGCGGAGGAGTGTCCCTGATGGCAAAGCTGACGTCGAAGATGGTGAAGGAGTTCTGGAAGAGGATGTGCGGCCACTACGGGACGGAGGTGGTGGACAAGCCGAGCGCCAAGGAGATGAAGGCCATCGGAGGCTTCCTCGACGCCGTCGGCGTGTTAGACAAGGAGGCCTTCCTGCGGACCTACGCCACGACGCTGTGGAACAGGATCTACGTGCCCTTCGAGCTCGGCAACGCGAAGAGCATGCCCTTGCTGGGGCAGGTGGCGGTCTGCGTGCATGAGCACGTGCACGCAGGGCAGTTCCAGGACCCCACCTTCCCCCTGCTGTACATCACCTCCACCCGCGAGCGGGCCCTCGCCGAGGCACGGGCCTACCGCACCAACTTTGAGATGTACTGGTTCCTGGCCAAGCAGAAGCTCTCGCCGAAGGCCGTCGCCCACACCCTCGTGGACTACGGCTGCACGCCGAAGGACATCACCGCCGCCGAGAACTTCCTAGTCAAGGCCAGTCTGCTCCTCGGGGCCGCCCCCTACACCTCCGAGGCCCGCAAGGCTCTCGCACTGCTCAAGGAACTGCAATGAGTGACTCCAGCATTAACATAGCCGACGAGGACTTCGAGAAACTGAAGGCTTTTCTTAGTGCACATGAGGTCCTTCAGGCCTGCCCACAGTGCGGGGGAAAGGATTTCACCGTTACGCCTCCCTCAATACTTGTGCACTACACGCGCAGCGGCGTAGGTTCGGGGGTCGTCCACCTCACCGACGGTGTCCCGGTAGTGGGGGTGGTCTGCGTCAAGTGCTATCACGTTGCACTATTCGCTTGGCGCCCCATCCAGGAGGGTACTCCCCTACGAACTTTACGGATCGGAGGGAAGGTGCTATATCGAGATGCTCGGCGTGCGGGCTGTCGCAGGAGGAGCACATAGCCGGTTGGTGGTGCCCCGACGCGTTGGACGACGATGCCATGTACCAGGACGAGGACGACCCGAAGCTGCTGATCAACATCCTCTACGGCCGGGAGCACTGGCTGGATGAGGAGGGGCGAGGAAAAAGATGAAGCGGATGATGCGCATCATAGGGGACGTCGAGGTGGAGGGCTACGGCAAGCTGGCCTTCCAGGTCACCACCGACCTGCACACCGACGCCAGCCTGGTCACGGGCACCGTCGGGACGACGCCGTTCACCCTGCTGCTGCCGGCGCCCAAGAAGCGCACGAAGCCCATCGCCCCCGGCCAGTCCCTCTGCACCGCCCTCGAGCAGATCGCCTCCAACTTCCTCACCATCGCCTTCGAGGGTCTCGATGAAGAGGCCGCCCCCATCGAAGCGGATGAGGAGCTCGATGAGGATGGGGATGATCCGGCGATGAAGGAGTACCGAAGGCTGGTGATGGATGGCGCCGGCCTCGACCTCGATGACGACGCCGACCTGATCGACGAAGACCCCGAAGAGGAAGAAGAGGACGTGGATTATGGGGAGGCGAACCACAACCCGGATTTTGACGAGTGAGGAAGAGGCGGAGATCCTGCGCCAGTACGCCGACGAGAGCATCCGGACTGCCGACATCCTGACCAACACCAACATCTGCCGGCGCCGCCTGCAGATGGTTGTCGAGAAGCACGGCGCCCCTCTCCGACGGCCCCGTGGATACCGAAAGCCCTGCGTGGTGTGTGGGGCGCCCATCCCGAACAACCATCGCAGCACGCACCCCACGTGCCGGGACCCGGTATGCAGTAGCCTACGGATGTTCCTGCCCGAGCTCGGTGAGATCCCCACGAGGAAGGTGCTGAGCCGTAAGGGGAAGAGCCGCAAGTGGAAGTACATCACGGCGCCCCTCCAGGCCACGGGACCCATCCGCGGGGCCCTCTACCGCCACGAGGAGTGCGGCGAGCGCCTGTGGGTCCCCAGCGAGCTCGAGCGGGCCGCCGACGCCAGCCCCCTGGCCAAGGCCAACCCCTTCAGCCCGCTGGCCGACGTCCCCGTGGCGCTCCTCCTGCGCAACCCCTGGCAAGACCCTTACATCCCAGCCCTTGTTCTACAGCTTCAGGAGGCCAGGACACCCCTGCAAGCACTCATTAGGGACTACTTTGCGGGGGATAGGGCCTATGCGCTCTCCTTCCCCATCTTGACGGCGTGGCAATGCGGCTGCGACCAGCACTACACTGTGATCTGGACGGCGGACACCTTCCCCGACGCCATCGGGCGCCACGGTGTCTGTGCACGATGTGGAACCATGCCCTTGGAGGTGCGCCCATGAGACGGCCGGCGGAACCCAAGCTCGAGTATCTCATCCGGACGAACCCCGAGATCCTCCAGCAGGAGCAGGTCTTCATGAACGGCGAGGAGGTGACCTTCGGCAAGCCCAACGATCAGATCCTGTTCCGGCGGGTTCGGGAGCACGGGGAGCGAGGGCGCGAGGCTCTCAAAGACTTCACCCGCTGGCTCATCAGGCACGAGGGCTACGCCGAGGCCGCCGCAAGGCTCTCGACGGCCTACGTCTGGGACGCCCTGTGCATCACCTGGACGCCTCAGCACGGCTCCGAGCCTTGGAAGGTGCTGGACGACACCCGCTACGGCTACGGCACGCGCCTGGCCTTCATGGGTGCCCTACGGCGCTGGGCATCTTTCGCGCAGGATGCCGACCTGGCCAACCAGCTTTTGGCCCGCAAGGGGAACTACGGTGGAAAGAAGAAAGCCTCGCGTGTGCTCACCCCGGCGAAGCCGCAGGCCAGGGCCTACAAAGAGAAGGAAATCAACGCCCTCCTGCAGGCCATCGACCAGGTGCACCGTGACCCGCGGTGGCCGTGGGCGTACCCGATCATGCGCATCATCGCCCTCACCGGGGTGAGCCTCTCGGGCCTCCTGCAGGTGACCAGGGAGCAGGCCAAGGTCGCCCTGTCGAACCCTATGCTCGCCTGCTGGTCGAGGAGCCGGCACGGGCCGCAGGCTATCCCCTCGTCGCTGATACGTGAGGAGCTCAAGATGTTGATCGAGCTGCCTTGGGACTGGGGAATGGTCGTGGACGTCGTCGAACCCATCAGGAAGAACGTGGTCGCCGCCACCAGGCGGATCGTCGAGGTGGCGAACCTCATCTATGAGGTGGCCGGCATCCCTCGGGAGAACACGTGGATCCCGCGCCTCCGCTGGACATGCGCCGTGCGGTACTACAGGGCCACGAAGAACATCGTAGGGGTTCAGCAGATCGTAGGCCCGAAGACTTCCTTCAGTGCCATCAAGGCGAGGCTGGGGATCTGAAGGCTACGAGTGGTGGACGATGCCGAGCTTCTCCTCGGCGTAGGGGAGGCGGCAGGGGAGGCCTTCCGACTTGCGCCAGAAGGTGAAGAAGTCGATCACGAACTGCTTCGCGACCGCCCTCAGGCCCATCTGCCTGATCCACCCGGTGTCATCCGCCCGCCACGGGTCACGCGCGCGGATCCGCTGCGTGTAGCCGTCGAAGAGCGGCCGGTACTTGGGATGGTTGTTGTTCACGAGCTGCTCCGCCACGCCCCAGGCGCCGACGAGCTTCGTGCGCAGCAGGCTGTTGAACGAGGTCTTCTGCTTCGCCACCCTCTTGGGGCTCCTGCGCACCGCGACGGCTTCGACGCCCAGCGGGGAGATCGGATGGTCGTCGAACCCGCCGGCGAACCGCTTGTTGTTCACGGGGCAGGCGTGCGGCGCCGGCTTCTTGACGTAGTTGGCGTGCTGCCAGCCCGGGTCACCCTTGCTGTTCCAGTGCAGGGCGTACCCGCAGTGCGGGCAGGCCCAGGCCTCGACGGTCCCCAGACCGGCGAACTGCACGAAGGTGCTCGGCTTGCGCTCGTGCAGCCAGCTGTTGGTTGCATCCATCAGCTCCCCGTCGTGGGGGCACCTCTTCTTCCCCTTGCTCTCCTTGCCGTCGCCGTCGTCCTCCTCATCCTCCTCGAAGGGGCTCGGCGCCGAGCCTTCGATGGCCTTGCGCTTCGGGGGCTTGGGGTGGGTGAAGGTCATGTCCTCGTTGCGCTTGCCGTGCACGCCGCAGACGTTGCAGCGCCTGACGTCGTAGATATCGGGGAACTCGGCCAGGATGTAGGCCGCCAGCCATCCGCTGGCCAACCCAGGCTGGGCGAGGAGCCACCGGCCGACCTCACTCTGCTGCAGCACCCAAGGCACCATCCGCGTGAGCTGCTCCTCGAAGTCCCGCGCGCGGTCACCCATCAGCAGGAGGACCTTCAGATCGTCGGGCATGAGCTCCGCGGGGTTCGTCGGCGTCGGGCTCTTCATCCGCGCGTCGGCCGCCATGCGGATCCGCTGGAAGTCCACGCGGGCCCTCACGAGCTGCATCAGGTACGCCCTGTGATTGGGATCCCGCGCCCAGTAAGGGATGAGCATAGGATCGTTCAGCAGGATGCCGTCGATGGCCTCGAAGGTGTTGACCCCCTTGATCCGCTTCCCGGTGATCTTCTTCGGCTTCGCCTCTTTCGCTTCTTCGCTCTTCTTCGTCTCTTTCGTTTTCATGCTGTCTCCTCTGTTGTTCGCACTTCGCGAGTTGATAACCACCATGGAGGGAGCCTCCTGATCCGAAGGCTCCCTCGAGCTAGCTTTCAACCCCTACCCAAGCTCGCCATACTATTTTTGCCCAAGTCCCTACCCAAGCGCCCGATTCTATCTTTGCGGCCTACACTACCCAAGTTACTTCGACTGTCTTTGCTGGCCAAGCTACCCAAGCGGACCTGTCTACTTTTGCGCAAGCTCCTACTCAAGCCTCACACACTATCTCTGTCACATCGACTACCCAAGCGGTTCTTGCTGCTTTTGCCAGCTCGGCTACCCAAGCGACTCAGTCTATCTTTGTGATCTCCACTACCCAAGCGCCTGTCCCTATCTTTGCAAGACCACCTACCCAAGCCCCTGATACTGCCTTTGCTGCTCATTCTACCCAAGTGTCACATGCAGTCTTTGCTCCGCCAACTACCCAAGCCACTGTCGCTGTTGCAGCTTCCGGTGCTGCCCAAGTTTCCGCTCCTACTTACGCGTGTCGCTCTACCCAAGTGCTGTCCACTAGTTTTGCTTCGCGATCTACCCAAGCGCGTTGTCCTATCCTTGCTTCGCCCACTACCCAAGCATTCCTCACTATCTTCGCTTCACAACCTACCCAAGCGGCACCCACTGTCTTTGCGACGCTTGCTACTCAAGCACCTACCTCTATCTTCGCTAGGGACCCTACCCAAGCTTCCCACTCTGTCTTTGTCACGCCCACTACCCAAGCCTCCCACTCTGTCTTTGTGAAGGACACTACCCAAGCTGTGTAAACACACACTACCACAGGTCGTCAGCACTTGTCAAGCTCCTACCTCTTAGCCCTCTCGCTTGTATTTTGCGGGCCTAGCGTTGAAAGGCTCCAGGACATCGACGGAGCTAGGCACACCCTCGACGTAGGGCCCCTTGGAGAGCTTCTTCAGGTCGTGAGCGTAGGCCCTCCTTAGGCGCATGCCACAGTAAGGGCAGTAACGAAAAACACAGGTGGGCTCACTCGCAGCACGTACGCGAACCTGATAGAGGCCCACGCAGCGTACGCACCGCACAGGATACCACAAGGGCTCAGGCGCAGGTGCTGGAGGAGCCTCAGGCTCTTCGAGGGGGCCCACCTCTGCGGGCGCGGGGGCCACTTCCACAAGACGGACGTACCGCCTTTGTGGGGGGTCTCCCGGTTTCGCCCACAGTTCAATGGGTGCTCGGGGTACCTTCTTCACAGCCGTCGCTGGGCCTTTGCGCGCCCGCCAACCCTTGCTACGAGCAAACCGCTGAGACACTAGCAAGGTACCAACCTCCCCCAAGCGCCAAACAGGAGAGTCGTCGCTGACCTCGTTCAAAGGCACTCTGAACATTCCGTAGTCGGGAGAGTTGACCACGAGATCTCCCCCAAACACGTCCTTGACCATCGCATCTCGCACAGCGTAGTCGCCCATCTAAACCCCCAGCACCTGGAAAAGGGCCTCCACGTCGAAGGGCTTGGAGAGGAAGTGATCCGCGTTGGCCTGGGCCTCCGAAGGCACATCGCCTCCGGACATCAAAACACGCAGGCAACCCGAAGGCGCCCAGCCCAGGAGCTTCGCGCCGTTGAGGGGGCCTGAGCCTAGGTCGTAGTCAGTGATCACTGCACTCAGCCCAACCTCCGAGTACCTCCCCAGTATCAGCATGGCCTCCGCATAGGAGGGGGCGGTGAGGATGGAGGTGTAGGGCACGCGTCGGATCAGCTGCCTCACCAACGTGCGGAGCAGGGCCTCCGTGTCATCCACGATCAAGATCGTCATGAGAGCTCCTTCCAAGAATTGCTTATAATCCCCCCGACAGTATCCAAGGCTATCAGATACCGTCAAGAGGTGTCAAGCACTATTTTCTATTCGAAATCGTCTTCGTCCTCGTCGTCCTCTTCGTCCTCGTCCACGGGGATGTCGTTCCACGTGCAGACCTCGTGGAGGTAGCGGTGGAGGGCCGCGGGGTTGGCCACCCCGTCGGGATGCTCGTCCCAGCCGTCCAGGCTACTCCCGATCGACTCATCACCCACCCATGCCTCCAGAACCGGCCAGCAGGCTTGCCCCGCCCGGTCCTCGGATATGCACACCAGCTCTTTGCACAACCCGCACGAATGGCTGCAGGCGTTCTGGTAGCCCTTCAACCAGGCCTCGTAGGCCTTGCGTTTCACCATTCCCTTGCCCTTGCAGAGGTAGCATTCCCCTTCCTCCTCGTCCCCACCCCCAACCTCGCAGGCGGGGCACATCACGGGATGGGCCACCCCGAAGGTTGGGTCCTTCAGGGCCTCCGCGAAGTCGGGGATCTCTACGTCCAGGATCTGGTGGGTCAGCTGGACATGGAGGGGCGCCTGCAGGCCGGCCAGCCGTAGGTGTCGGTTGACCAAGCCTCCCGCCGGATTCAGGACCCACCGGTCGTGCGCCCGCAGGTTCGGGATTCCCACAGAATCAAACGTCGGTTGCATTCCCATCTTTTTCTCCTCACTTTCGAATATTTGCCTTGCCATCATCAGGCCCACGGAGGGCACCCGTGGACGTCGAGGGGAAGGCCCCTCGATTCGGCTTTATGACTTCCGCGGGGCCGCCCCGAAGACCAGATCGCCGCAACCGTCGAAGGCCAAGGCTTCGGGCAACCAGGCCACGTAGCCCTTCCACCTACGGTCGCGGCCTTCGTCGTCCCAGTCCTCCTCGGACTCGTCGTCGATGAACCAGCGGAGCTCCGCCGGCTTCGTCCGCCCGCCAATCATTTCCGGCCGCAGGACACACCACAGGCGATCCTCGATGGGGATGTCCGGGTCTAGAACCTCCAGGGGCGACAGCGACTCCCGCCCCGCCCACAGCGTCTTGACCCGCTCGTGTCCGTAGTCCGGGCACGGTCGGAGCGCCATCACGTCGTGTACTGTCAGTCGCTTGTCCATGTCAGTCCTCCTCGCTGCGCCCTCGCAGCCCCCAACCCCCGGCAGTCGGGGACTCGGGGCCGGGCGGGTGCACCCGGCGAAATGCTACTCGACGACCCAATAAGCGCCATGCTCATCCTCACCGTGAGAAGTCACGCGGCAATCGAACACTCGGAACAGGGAATCCCACGATTCGAAGCGGACACCGAACGAGGGCCACCCTTTCTCGCGGTGTCCGAGTAACCAGATCCCGCGCGAGTCGAAACGGACGCAACCCTCCCCC
>Ga0265297_10003027_pt1 | contig 31748 bp, 30 predicted proteins | sample Munlanlwell13791_FD_192502 | JGI IMG/M metagenome (GOLD analysis project Ga0265297, IMG submission 192502) | Leachate microbial communities from a municipal landfill in Southern Ontario, Canada - Leachate well 137-91 | ecosystem: Engineered > Solid waste > Landfill > Unclassified | place...
TTGAGGAGCCTTTCCGCTTCGCGCGCGACTTCATCGACCGATACCGCTTCCATGCAAAGGGGTTCCTCACAGCGCAGGTTGTAGCAAGGTATCTTGCATCCGGGCTTACCCGTGCTCTTCTGCAGTACAGTATATACACCGCTGCCGTACGGGCCGGTCAGCTTCGGGTCGGTCGGCCCGAATATCGCGATAGTCTTCACTCCCTGGCTCACGGCGATGTGCATCGGCCCCGAATCGTTAGACACGACGAGAGCGGCGCGTTTCATTATGGCCGCAAGCTGCCTCAGGGAAGTCGTGCCCGCGGCGATCACCGGCTTCCTTTCCATCATGCCGGCTATCTTCTCCGCCAGCCCCACGTCCTTGCCGGCGCCGGTCAATATTACCGGCATGCCGTATTTCTTCTGCAATCTATCCCCGAGCCCTGCGAAATTTTCCGCGGGCCAGCGTTTAAGGTCCCAGTTCCCGCCCGGGTTAAGTATAATAAAGGGCGCGCCTTCCTTGATCCCCTGCGACTTAAGGAAAGACGCGGCGAAAGCCTCATCGCTCTTGCTAAGGCGGACTTCCATGTCCTTGCCGTCATCCGGGACGCCGGTCGCTCTCACGATATTAAGGAACTGTTCGACCTTATGGATATCCGCAGGCTGCGGGTCGATCCTCTTCGTGAGGAGGAATCCCCTCTTCGGGTTATCGATGCCGACCCTCTCCTTTATGCCGGAGAGCGCGACCATCAACGTGCGGGTCAGCGACCTGTGGAAGAGATATACCGTATCAAAAGAGCGCGCCTTCAGCGCGGATATCAGCTTCATCTTGCCGGTCAGGCCCTTATATTCCCCTTTTTCATCATATATTATCATTTCATTGATATTCGGGTTAAGCTCAAGCACTTCCCTGCACCGCGGGACGACCATGCAGGCTATGTGCGCGTAGGGGTAATGCTTGCGCAGTGCGCGTATCGCCGGGGTGGAGAAGAGCACGTCTCCTATCCAGTTCACGTTGACTACCAGAATCTTTTTGGTTATTTCATTTTCCATCTCTTAGCCTTCAGCCATGTATAATACCCCGACATCTTGATCCTGAACTCGAGCAGGTTAGCCTTGCTGGTCTCCATGTTTATCCGCTTTAGCGCGTACGGGTCAAGCTTTATCGAACCGTCCCTCGGCATGGTCAGGAAAGCGGTCCTGTACCCGGCCCGCTTGAGGACATCCCGGCAGTATCCGCCCTGCTGTCCGGACGGATAACAGAACGCGGTCACTTTCTTTCCCGTCACTTCTTCAATTATCCTTTTGGAATGCAGCAGCTCCCGCTCCGTATCCTGCATTGAAGAGTCCTTAAGGTTACGGTGCGACCTCGTATGGCTGCCAAAACCTATTCCCGCATCCGACATCTTCCGTATCTGGGAAACCGTCAGGTAACCGCCCCTCCCTATATAATCCGACACCATGAAGACCGTCGCCGGTATCCCGAACTCTTTCAATACGGGGAAAGCGTTCAGGTAATTATTCGCGTTGCCGTCATCAAAGGTCACCGCCGCTATATTATGCGGCATGGGTTTCCCGCTATCTATCATATCCGCAAGCTCATCCAGCGACACTACATTATATTTATGGTCCCTCAGGAACTTCATCTGTTCCCTGAACTGGGGTTCCGTCACGCACAACGGCGTCCCCGCCGGAAGGTTCTCGATGTTATGGTACATCAGCACCGGCGGATAATACTTCGCGTCCAGAAAGAGCTTCGCGCCTAATGCGGCCAGAGACAGCGCCGCCAAAACGGCCAAAATGACGGGAAGATGCGGCCCCTTATTTTTTGCCGGTCCCATCCAACGCCTCCCTGTATACTTCGAGCGTCTGTCTTGCCATGCGTTCGGCCGAGAAATTTGACGCGGCATACCGCTTAGCGGAGATCTTTATGCGCTGCGCTAATTCTTTATCATCCAGCACGCGGCATATCGCCGCGGAAATATGGTCCGGGTCGCACGCCTCGATGAGCACTCCGAGCTCCCCGTCGTTCAGCATCTCCCTAAACCCGCCGACGCCGGTCGATGCTACGGGCACCCCCATCAGCATCGCCTCTACGATAGCCAGGCCGAAACCTTCCTGTAATCCCGGCCTCGCGAACACGTCCATTATAGCAAGAAATTCATCCGCATTTAAGGTGTTTCCGAAGAAGCGGACCGAGCTTCCGAGACCGTAACCTTCGGCCCTCTTCTTAAGGTCGCTTTCAAGCCTGCCCTCCCCGATGATCAGCAGCTGCGCTCCGGGGAACCTGCCCGATATCTTCCTGAAAGCGTCTATCAGCATCGCGTGGCCCTTCTCCGCTGAAAGCCTTGATATTATCCCTATTATAGGGCCGCAACCCATTCCGTCTCCTAAGCCGAATTTCTTCTTTATCTCTTTCTTCTCTTCCGGCGAGTATACCCTGCTGAACCTGTCAGTCTCGACGCCGTTCAATACGAGCCTCAGGCCTCCTTCATTCCTGCGGAATACATCCCTCAAATTGTCATACACGGGCTTGCTTATCGCTATCGTCTTCCTACCCCAGAACGGGAATAACCTGCGTAAAAAGTGCGCGCGGAAGAAGCCGTGCCAGGTCGCCACATACGGAACGCCTGTCATCGCGGATAAAAGGTGCGCAGCGGCCTGCGACACCCTGGTCTGGGCGTGGATGATATCTATTTTTTCTTTTTTTACGGCCCCGATCAGCCCTAAGGCAACGGCAAATACTTTCGGGCTCAATACGGACTTTGTATCGAGAGGCACCGTTATCCTCCCGACGCCCTGGGAAAGCCCTTCATCGAGGCCGCCCCCTGCGGAAGCCACAAATACTCGGTTGCCCGCTTTTTGCAGGCGGTTCGCGAGCGTAACGGTATATACCCCCACGCCGCCCATCCTCATATGTGTCGTGATTAAAAGTATGTTCATTTTACCGGATGCATCCCTCGATCGCCTTCATAACGTCTTCCACCGCTATCTCCCTCATGCACCTGATATCCGAGCATACCGGTTTATAGCACGGCGCGCATCCGAGGTCCCTGCGGACCACCGCGTAATTCTGCGACGGCGGAAGGTGCCTCTCCGGGGCGGTCGGCCCGAATAACGCGACGAAAGGCGTCTTCATCGCGGCGGCAACATGCATCGGCGCGCTGTCGCTCGTGACAAGGCATTTTAGCCTCTTCATTAGCGCCGCGAGCTCCGTTATTGTCGTCTTGCCCGTAAGGTCCACCGGTTTAGACTTCGTCATGGATATTATATTTTCGGCGGCCTCCGAATCATCCCTGGTGCCGATGATGACCGGCCTTATTTCCCTTTCGGCCAAAAGGTCGCACAGTTTCGCGAAATTCTCTGCGGGCCATCTTTTTGTCGCCCATCGCGGGCTCGCTCCAGGGTTTATCCCCACGAGAGCCTGGTGGTCGCCAACCCAGTCGGCTTCCAGCATCTTCCCGGCCGCATCCTCATCCGAGGCAGAAGGCCACAGCTCAAGCTCTTTAGATGCCCCTTCAATACCCATCAGCGAGAGGACCCTGAATTGGTGGTCCACGGGAGGTATCGGGCGGTTGTTATCCTTTACCGCCTTATTTAGCAGGAAGCCGTGCCAGCCTTTCATATAACCGTATCTTTTTGCGGCAGCGCTCAATATAGCGAACATATGGCTCTTAGAATTGTTCTGAAAGTCCGCCACTTCCTCAAAACAATAGCGCCTGATCTCGGCGGACAGCTCGAGGAACCTCAGCCATCCCCTGTCGCGGCCGGCCCTGTCGTATATTATGACCTCGTCAATGTAGGGGCAGCCCTTAAGCGCCTGGCTCTCCACCCTTCCGGTAAGCAGGGCGATATAGGCCTTCGGGTTCTTCTGCCTTATCGCGCGCAATGACGGCGTCGCGAGCACGCAGTCGCCGACCGCGCTTACCTTTATCACGAGTATCCTCTTGACCTCGAGCGCCTCCTCGTAGACCCTTACGGTCTCGGTTATCATCCTGTCGAGGTTGAACTTCTGCTCTGCGTCTTTCCTGGCGTTGCGTACGAGCCCTTTCGCGAGCGCCCTGTCCTTCAGGATCCTGACTATCGCTTCGCTCATAGCCTGGGGATCTTCCGGCGGCACGAGCAAGCCGTTCTCGCCGTCGCGGATTATCTCCGTCACTCCGCCGACGCTCGTGGCGACGACCGGGACCCCCGACGCAAACGCTTCTATTATGACCCTGCCGAACCCCTCGGGGACGGTAGTGGCAAGCACCAACGCGTCAAGCCCCGCCAATATATCCGGTATATCACTCCTCCTGCCGAGAAACTCAACGTTCCCCGAGAGGCCGAGCCTCCGGACCGTATCATCGAGTTCCTGCCTGTACTTTTCCTTCCCGGGCGGCGCGTCGCCCACCACGAGGACCTTTATCCTCGGAAAATACTTCAGGACCTTAGCGGCCGCCCTGAGGAAGTATTTATGCCCCTTAAGCGGCGTGAGCCTTCCGACAATGCCTATCGTGTGGCTATTTTTTACCGACTCGTCCGGTTCCTTATATTTGAACCTCTCGAGATTGACGCCGCGGTATATGAGCTTTATGCGCCGGAGCGGGACATTGAAGGAATCCATCATATGCTTCGCGATAACCTGGCTTATCGCGATGACGTATTTACCCCAACCCATGACCTTACTGAAAGGTTTCCTGGAATAATAACCGTGGCAGGTCGTTATGAATATAACGCCCGCGCTGCGCGCGGCGTAATAGCCTATCATGGCGGGCACACGGCTCCGCGCGTGGAGGATGTCGGCCTTCTCCGAGCGCAGTATCTTCCCGACCGCCGGTATCATGCGAAGCATCGTGAGCGGGTTCTTGCTGTGCACGGGGAGCTCGTAATGTTTTATGCCGGCCGCGTCAAGCTGTTTCACGAGTTCGCCGCCGTTCGAGATCACGACCGCGTTATGCCCGAGCTTCACGAGCCTCTGCGAGAGGTCGACGACGCCGGTCTCGACCCCCCCGGTCTCCAACCGCGGCAATATCTGGACTATCTTCATATTATCTTTCCGAGGACGGCGCGGATCGCTTCCAGGTCTGCGCCCTGGATCCCCGCCTGCTTACGGCCCATATAATGGACGATATCTTCCTTGAGCGCCTGCGCCTCCGAAACCTTTATCAGGTTTTCCTTCCCGAGGTTGCCGACGGACCTCTCGATCTTCGTCGCGGGACCCGGTTTCATCTTGCGGGGCATGAAAGCTATAACCGGCTTATCGGAACTTATCGCCTCCGTCAGCATGGCAACGGATTCGCCGGACACGACAAGCAGGTCCGAGAGCCCGAGTATGCCCTCTATGGCGCCTTCGAAATTCCCGTCGTTCGCGATGAGCAGCATCCTTATCCTGTCCGCCTTGCCGTAGCGTTCCTTAAGCGCGAATTCGACCGCCCTCTGCGTCCTGCGCGAGGTGGTCACGAGCACTTCAGCATCGATCTGGCCGGCAGCGCTCAGGACCTCATCCATCACCTGGACAGCGAGTTCTTTTTCGAGCACATAGTCCCTCGAATCGCCCCCTATTAGCACGCCGATCACCTTGTCCTTCTTTATCTTCACCTTTTCATTCAGCTTATCCGCGTATCCACGCAATGTTCCCGCGTCGAGGTCGGTGACCGTGCCCCTGGTGAAGACGGTGTTCTTCGCAGGCTTCACCATGTCATGGACGGGGATGACCGCGATATCAAAATCCTTTACGGAGAATATATTCGGTTTCATTATGACCAGGGACTTCGCTCCGAGTTCCCTTTTCAGAGAAAGGTTGACGCCGGCAAGCGACGCGCCGCATGACACCACGTAATCGGCATATGAGGACCTTAGGGCTTCGTAGCTCTCCCCCTCAAAACACCCCGAGAGCGCGTGTATGCCGAAGCCTATTTTTGACCCGAGATCAAAAATGACCCTTGCCGCGCCGCTCCGGAACTTCACCTCGGCAGTCTCGATAAGCGTATCGTCCGCGGAATAACCCTTCTCGGAGCGCATCTTCCTTATCAACCGCGAAAGCGCGAGCGACTGTTTGTAATGCCCGGCCTTGCCGTCGTTCAGGACAAGCACGTATTTTGTCGGGGTGGACTTCCAGCGCTTGTGCAGCCAGAGCCACTGCCCGGGATACTTCGTGACATATTTCGCCAGGACATCCGCGAACCTCTGCAATATCTCGTGCACGTCCTTTTCGAGGCTATCCGACCTCATGACCGATATATCGTCCTCGACGACTATCCTGTGGTAGGGCCCGTGCTCCCTGACTATGAGCACCGGGAATATCGGCGCGTGCGTCCTGAGCGAGAAATGCGCGGCGCCCTTCGGTGTGGAAGCCCTGCGGCCCAGGAACTCGACGAGTTCGCCTTTCTTTCCGCCGTCCTGGTCGGAGAGGATGCCCACGGCTTCCTTCCTGTTCAGCGAATCGAGTATCTCCTCGACCGCGTTCTGCTTGAAGATCACGTTGGCGCCTTTGGAACCGCGCATCTTATTCAGGTAACCGTTGAGTTTTTCCATCTTCTGCCACCGCGCGAGGACGTTCATCTTGTAGCCTGCGTCCGAACCTATCAGCGAGCTGAGCTCCCAGTTCCCGAAATGCGCAGTGAGGAATATCACGCCAGTGCCCCCGAAAGCGTCGACCGACTTCTTAATCTTGTCGCGGCCCTCTATCTTTATATACTTCCTGATATAATTATCATCTATCTGCGGGAACTTCAGCAGCTCCATATATGACTGCGCGATATTCCTGTATACGCTTTTTATGATATTGTCGAGCTGCGCGGGAGCAAACTTTCCCCTGAACGCGGCACGCAGGTTCGCGTAGGCGACCGTCTTGCGGCGGCCCATCGTATAATAAATGAGGCTGCCGAAAGCCCTCGCGGTCCAGAGCGAGAACCTCAGCGGCAAAAGCCGGAAGGTAAAGGCCTCAAGCCTAACTATTAAGTACAGTATCCAGTCTGCCAAACAGTTGCTCCTCCCTGTCTATCTTCATATCAACCGACAGCGCCAATATCCTTACCCCCGCCGTATCAGGCAAAGCCCACGAGGCATTCGCGTTCTTTATCCTCGGAAGGTCCTTTTCGGTCGTCACTATCGTATCTATTCCCTTGCCCTTGCATTCCTTCGCTATCTTATCTATCTCCGCAGCCGTGAATATGTGGTGGTCGATGAAATAGTATGAAGCCCCTATGAAGGCACCTGTGGAAACCACGGTATCTTCGAACGATCCGGGATCACCGATCGCGCATAACAACGCTACAGGTCTGCCGTTAATGCTGCCGGTATCCGTCTCATAGCCTCCCGCGACATCATGCAGGCGGCACGGCTCGTATGAAGCGTTAAATACATCCATGCCCGGGTTGATATCCTTCAATGCGGCCCTGACAATCTCCGCTTTACCGAGGCTCGACATATCGGGAAGTACTTTCGTGATAACCGCTATGCCGGCCCTCTTAAGGGATGATACGGGTTCCCTGAGCGTGCCCCGTGGGATCAGCATCCCGTTCCCGAACGGATCATTCACGCCTATCGTCACTATATCCAGGTCCCTCGCGAGGTTCCAGTGTTGGAAACCGTCGTCAAGGAGCAATACATCAGGCGAATATTTGGCTTCGGCCTCTCTGGCAGAAGCGGCTCTGTCGCGCCCGACGATCACGGGTATTCCTCCGAGCGTCTTCCTGAAGAACTCCGCTTCGTCCGCAAGGCCGGTCTTCCCGTCAGCCATATAACCGCGCGTCAGGATAACGACCTTCCTGCCCTTATCCCTGAGCGTGCGCGCTATCGCCGCGACAAGAGGGGTCTTCCCCGTCCCGCCGAGCGTAATATTCCCGACGCTGATCACTTTGCATCTCCTGGGACGGTAGGGCTTCGCGCTTGTCCTTGCGATTGCAAGGACCGAGCCATATATGAAAGACAGTTCGTAAAAAAACCACCTCAGGATCCCCGCGATCGGGCCCCGCGCTTTGGGATCATCGGTCATCAATGACAAGAAATATTTCTTTATACTGTCTCTCATATTTTTCCGAAGAACGGTTCGATAAGCTCCAGGTCCTTTTCGGCCACTCCCGCGTTGGATTCCAGCACCGAACGCGCCCTCTCTCCCATCGCGCGCAGCCCTGCTGGATCGTGCAGCAGCATCCTGACGCTCTTTATGAGGTCCTCTTCGTCCGCGACGCGCATCGCAGCTTTTTCGGACAACAGCGCCGCGGCTATACCCTCGAAATTATGCATATGCGGGCCGAAGAGCACGGCCTTGGAATAGTAGGCCGCCTCAAGCGGGTTCTGGCCGCCCTTTTTTATCAGGCTGCCGCCCATGAATATCATGTCACCGGCGGAATAGAGCCTCGCAAGTATCCCCATGACGTCAAGCACATAGACCTCTTCGCCATTCGAAGGGATGTGGTCCGACTTTGAGACCGATCTCGCCTTTAGGCCGGCCGCCTTCACACATCCCGCTACAGCCGGGAACCTCACCGCGTGCCTCGGCGCGATAAGGAGCCGCAGCCTTGGGCATTCGCGGGCCAGCTGCTTATAACACCTGAGTATTATCTCCTCCTCGCCGGGATGCGTAGAGCCCGCGATCAAAAGGCTCTCCTCCGGCGAAAGCCCGAGCTTTTTCCTGAAACTTTCCCTCTCGTCGGCCTTTCCTCCGGTCAGGGCAGCGTCGAATTTCAGGTTGCCGGAGACCTTGACCCTCTCCTCCGGCGCTCCGAGATATATAACCCTTTCGGCATCCGCCTGCGACTGCATAAGAAAGAGGTCGATTTTTCCCAATATCTTCTTAAGCACCGTCCTGAAGGCCGAGTAATTCTTGAACGAATACTTGGACAACCTTCCGTTGAAGATGATTATCTTCGCTCCGCTCCTTTTCACCGAAGATATCAGGTTGGGCCATATCTCGGTCTCAGCGATAAGCAGGACTTCCGGCTTTATTATCCCTGCCACTTTATCCGTTATAAAACTGAGGTCAAGCGGAAGATATATTACCGCGGCCCCCTTGAACCTCTCGCGGGCTATATGGTTCCCTGTCGGCGTTACCGTGGAAATGACGATCCTGGCGGACGGATAGCTCCTTCGGATCTCGTCATAGAGCGGCAAGCTCGCGATGACCTCGCCGACCGAGACCGCATGCATCCATATGGTGCCCGGGCCCTTTATCCTGGATAGAAGCTCTTCCGGGAATACGCCGAACCTCTGGCGGCTGAAACCGCGCCATTTGCCTTTCGCTATAAAATAGGGCAGATAGAGGACGGAAAATGCCATAAAAAACGCGTCGTATACGATATTCATGTTAATTTCTCAGGCCCGCGGATGCGCCTTCTGATACGCGGACTTGAGCCTTTCGGTGGTTATATGCGTATATATCTGGGTGGTAGAGAGGTTCGCGTGGCCCAGAAGTTCCTGCACGCTCCTGAGGTCCGCCCCGTGGTCAAGAAGGTGCGTGGCGAACGAGTGGCGCAGGGTATGCGGGGATATCTTCTGTTGTATGCTGGTCTTAACTATATATTTGTTAATTATCCTTCTTATCGAGCGGTCGGTCAGCCTGCCGCCGCTCTTATTGAAGAAGAGCGCGCCCGAATCTTTAGTCTTCGAAGCTCCCCTCTTCTTCATGTAATCCCTTATCGACTGCAGCGCCCTGTCGCCTATAGGCACTATCCTCTCCTTCTTGCCCTTGCCGTATACTTTTATGACACCGCCTATCTGGTCTACGGTTTCCACGTTCAACCCGACAAGCTCGCTTACCCTTATGCCGGTCGAATAGAGCGTCTCGAGTATCGCGCCGTCACGCAGCCCCGCCTCGTCATCTTTCCCGGGCGATTCGAGCAGTAGCACTATATCCTTTTCATCCAGGAACTTCGGCAGGTGCTTGTCGCGCTTAGGCGTTGAAAGCGACGACGTCGGGTTGTTCTTTATTATCCCCTCCCTGAACAGGAATTTGAAGAACGACCTTATCGATGCGATCTTGCGGGCTATCGATACCTTGGACAGGTTAAGCTCCTTTACGTGCGCGAGGTAGCGGCGCAGCACAACGTAATCGACCTTCTCTATCGGTTCTTCCCGGAGGAATTCCATCAGCGACTTCAGGTCAACCTTATAATTTATAAGCGTATATTTCGAGGCGTTGCGCTCGATCTCAAGATACCTTATGAATTTCTCGATATACCTGTCTATCAAGTTTGCTCCGTCGGCTTGGGCTTATTCTCCACATGCCGGCATGTTGGGAAGCGCGAGCACCCGTAAAACGCGCCGCGCCGCGAACGGCGTTCGACGAGTTCTCCGTCGCAGCCGGGTTCGGGGCATTTTAATCCGGTTGTCACCATCGGCTTGGCGTTCTTGCATTCCGGGAAACCGGAACAGCTCTTGAACTTGCCGCGCCTGCCCCATTTCACGATCATTTTCCGGCCGCACTTCTCGCATACTTCGTCGAGCTCCTCGACGTCCTTCTTCACCTCTTTCATCTCAACCTGGGCTTTCGAAAGCCACTGCGAGAACGGGCCGTAAAAATCCTTCAATGCCTGCGCCCACTCTACCTTGCCTTCCTCTATATCATCGAGTTCTTCCTCCATCTTCGCGGTGAACTCCTCGTCTATGATGACCGGAAAGCTCTTGGTCAGGAGGTCATTCACGACCGTCCCGAGCTCGGTAGGCCAGAGGGCCGAACCCTCGCGCCTGACATAATAACGCGCGACTACCGTCTCGATGGTCGGGGCGTAAGTCGACGGGCGGCCTATGCCGTCCTCCTCAAGCGCCTTGACCAACGAGGCGTCTGTATACCTTGGCGGCGGTTTCGTGAAATGCTGCGTCGGGTCTATTTTTATAAGGTCCAGCGCTTCTCCGACGTCAAGCTTCGGAAGGTACGCTTTCTTTTTGTCCTTATCCTCGCCTTCCTCCTCAATGTCGTACGCAGCCTTGAAACCGGCAAAGACGACCGTGGATCCGGACGCCCTAAAAAGGTATTTGCCTACCCCGCCGGACGAAGGTATCGCTTCTATATCTACCGAGACCACCGACATTATCGCGGGTTTCATCTGGCTGGCCACGAACTTCGCCCATATAAGCTTATACAACCTGTACTGGTCTTGTGAAAGGTATTCTTTGATAGACTCCGGCTCCCTCGCGACCGACGAAGGCCTTATCGCCTCGTGCGCTTCCTGCGCGGCCTTCTTGGATTTATATTCGTTGGCTGACGGCGGGAGGTACTCCGCGCCGAACTTATCCTTTATGTAGAACCTGGCCTCTTCAATGGCGGAGAACGCGACCTTCACCGAGTCGGTCCTCATGTATGTAATTAGGCCTACGGTGCCTTCCTTGCCTATATCGATACCCTCATATAACTGCTGGGCTATCTTCATCGTCTTGCCGGCCCTGAAATGCAGCTTATTAAATGACTCCTGCTGCATCTTCGATGTCGTGAACGGCGCCTGGGGGTTCAGTTTCTTCTCAGCCTGCTTTACGTCTTTGACCTTGTATTTCGCGCCCTGGAGTTCCGATAATATCGTATCGGCGGAGATCTTGTCTTTTACCTCAGCCTTATTTGCGTCTATCCTTTCCAGCTGGGCGAAGAATGATTTTTTATCCTTGTGCTTCTTTAGCTCGGCCTCTATCTCCCAATATTCCTGCGGGACGAACGCCTGTATCTCGCGCTCCCTGTCCACGATCAGTTTTACCGCAATAGACTGGACGCGCCCGGCGCTGAGGCCGCGGGTCAGCTTCTTCCAGAGAAGCGGGCTCAAAGAATACCCGACTATCCTGTCGATGACACGGCGCGCCTGCTGCGCGTTAACGAGCTTGGTATCTATCTCGAGGGGGTTATCGAACGCCTCAAGTATCGCCTTCTTCGTTATCTCGTGGAATACGACCCTCTTCACTTTCTTGTTCTTTCCGAGGTGCGCCGCCAGGTGCCATCCTATCGCCTCTCCTTCGCGGTCAGGGTCGGTCGCTATATATATCGTGTCCTTGTCCTTCGCCTCCGCCTTCAGCTCGCTCAGGAGTTTTTTCTTTTTTGCTATGACGACATAGCTGGGCTGGAAATTATTCTCGATATCCACCCCCATCTTCCTCATCGGCAGGTCGATGACATGGCCCATCGATGAACGGACCATGAAACCCTTGCCGAGGAATTTCTCGATGGTCTTTGCCTTCGCCGGCGACTCCACTATGACAAGCGCGTTGGCCGCGCCGCCGCCTACGGGCAGGATGATCTCCACCTTATCCCCCTCTTTGAGCTTAACGGAGCCATAAGACGCCCTGTCGAGGATCTGGAGGTTAAGCTCCACCGCGGCATATTTGACGTCGGCTTTGAGATGGGCAATTAGCCCGTCCACTGTCATCCCGTCTTTGGCCTGGATATCTTTTCCGTTAACGCATATATTTATCATATGCCTTTCCTTACGTATGATTGCCCCGGAAGGCGCCTGACCAACCCTTTTATCTCCAGCCTCATTAGAGCCCCGGCCGCTTCCGGCGCCGAAAGCTCCGTCTCGCCTATTATCTCATCTACCGACAGCGGGGTATCGCCGAGATATTCGAATATCTTCTTCTGCGGCCCGTCAAGGTCCGGGTTCGGAGAATCTCCCGCAATGGCCGATTCCCCGCGGGGCTTCATATGCCCTTTTATCATATCGTCCAGCTCCTCAATGACGTCATCCGCAGACTCGACCAGCCTGGCACCCTGCCTTATAAGCATATTCGTCCCCGAGGATGTCGAAGAGCCGGCATTGCCCGGCACCGCAAAAAGCTCCCTGCCCTGCTCGAGCGCGAAATCTGTCGTTATCAGCGCGCCGGACCCCTTTGCGGCCTCGACCACGATGACCCCGAGCGAGAGCCCGCTGATTATCCTGTTCCTTCTCGGAAAATTATCTTTATAAGGTTCGCATCCCATCGGGAATTCTGAAACCAGCGCGCCTCCGGAATCCGTTATCTGGTCGGCCAGCTTGATATGCTCGGGCGGATATATATTCGCGAGCCCGCTTCCCAGCACCGCGATCGTCCTGCCCCCGGCTTTCAACGCGCCCCTGTGGCCGGCCGCGTCGATCCCCCTCGCCATACCCGATACGACCGTTATGCCTCGAGCCGCTAGTTCCATACCGAGCCTCTCGGCTGTGCGCAGCCCGTAACCGCTGGCGCGACGCGAGCCGACTATCGCAACGGAGAATTTATCCTCCTGAGCGAGGCCCCCTTTTACGTAAAGTATCACGGGCGGATCATATATCTGCTTCAGGTTCTCCGGATAATCTTCATCCAAATAAGAGACTGCCCTCGCCCCGGCCTGCGCCATAAGTTTAAGCTCGCGCTCCAGGGCCTCCTCTTTCCGGCAACACGTTATCGCGGCCGCAGTCTTCGGGCCTACTTTATCCACCTCTTCGAGCTGCGCTCTCGTTGCCTTGAAGACCCCTTCGATATCCCCGAATCGCTCTATCAGGTTCTTTATCCTGACATACCCGGCGCCGGGAACGGAATTCAATACGAGAAGGTTCTCGAGGTCCGTCACTTCAGATACTCCGTTATCTTGTCCGCAACCTCGTTGACCGAGAGGTCGCTTGTGTCTATCCTGTAATCGGCCCGCGCGTAATATTCGGCGCGCTTCGCCATGAGCTCGTTTATCTTCTCCTCGGGATCGCTGACATTCAGCAGGGGCCTGTGCGTATGGCCCTTCGTCCTCTGGAATATCCTCTCCGGAGTCGCGAAAAGGCAGAACATTACGCCGTTTGATTTCAGGTTCTTCACGTTCTCCCCGTCTATGACCGCGCCGCCTCCGGCCGCGACCACAAGTCCGGCCTGCAGGGCTATATCCCTGGCGACCATCCCCTCGGAATGCCTGAAATACCTCTCGCCCTTCTTCTTGAATATCTCGGATATCTTCATCCCCTCGCGCTCTTCTATGATGTCGTCCATGTCGACGAACCTGAGCCCAAGGCGCTTGGCAAGCGCCTTTCCTACGGCGGTCTTGCCGGTGCCCATGAACCCTACGAGTATGATGTTCTTCATCTAAAAGGATTTCACCTGTTTTATGTAGCCGTCGAAGTTGCGCTTTACCTCGGAGATGCTGTCCCCTCCGAACTTTTCGGACATCGCGTTGGCTATCTCAAAGGCCAGCACGGCCTCTCCGACGACCGAAGCGGCGTATACGGCGCAGACGTCATGCCTCTCGACCTGCGCGGTCACCTTCTTCTTTGTCTTTATATCTACCGACGCGAGCGCCTTCCCGAGCGTCGCGATCGGCTTCATCGCTATCTTGACCATTACAGGTTCCCCGTTGGTCATGCCGCCTTCGAGCCCGCCCGCGTTATTCGAGATGCGGGAGAATCCGTGCTTCTTGTCGAACAGGATCTCGTCATGCACCTTCGAGCCCGGCAGGCGCGCTGCAGCGAAGCCCAGGCCTATCTCCACGCCCTTTATCGCCTGTATCGACATCATGGCTCCCGCTATCCTGCCGTCGAGCCTCCTGTCCGGAGATACGTGGCTGCCGAGCCCCACGGGGACCCCCGCCGCCGTTATCTCACATATACCGCCGAGAGTGTCCCCGGTCCTCGCGCACTCCTCGACCTTCTTGAGCATAGCCTTGTCGTGCGACGCGCCGCCTATCTCTAAGACATGGGAAGCGATCCTTATTCCGAATTCATCTAGGAATAACTTGCATACTCCCCCTATAGCGACTCGCACCGCCGTCTCGCGCGCGGACGCCCTCTCGAGTATATCGCGGATGTCGGTAGTATTGTATTTTATCGCGCCCGCGAGGTCCGCGTGGCCGGGACGCGGCCTAGTTATCGAAGGCAGGATGTCTATCGAGGCATCCTTGTTCTCTATCAGGAGAGCCAGCGGGCTTCCTATTGTGACACCCTTGCGCAGGCCAGATAATATCTGAACGCTATCCTGCTCTATCGCCATGCGCGCGCCCCTGCCGAACCCCGACTGCCTGCGTTTGAGCTCCAGGTTTATCGTTCCCTTGTCCACCTTGAGCCCCGAAGGCATCCCTTCGAGTATTCCCAAGAGGAATTTCCCGTGCGACTCGCCCGACGTAAGATATTTCAGCATCTTCTATCCTCTATACTGGAAAATAAGCCAATATGTCGTCCCTGAAAAAAACGCAAACAAAAGCGGCTATCGCCAGGAACGGCCCGTACTGTATGATATCCTGTTTCTTCATGAAAAGTTTAGGCACGCCTACAAGCGACCCGAAGACCGGCGCGGCGAAAAAAGCGATCACGGTCAGCTTCAGTCCGAGAAAAGAGCCTATCAGCATCAACAGCATCAGGTCCCCGCCTCCCATGGCTTCCTTCTTATACAAGATCCTGCCCAACAGGCCGATCAGGTACAGGGATATGAACCCGAAGGCCAGCCCGAAGAACGACTCCCTGAGCGCGGCAAACCTCGACACTTCGCCCTGCAGCGCCGGATAGGCGAAACTCGCCAGCAGGCCCAGGACCGTGCCCGGAACGCTGAGCTCGTCCGGGATTATCCAGTGCTCGATATCGATAAAAGATATTATTATCAGCACCGCGAATAGCGCGGTATATATGAAGTATTCCGGCCTGAATCCGAAACGCCAGAACAGTACCGTAAAGACAAATGCGGTCAGCCCCTCTACAAGAAAATAACGGAACTTTATCTTTCCCTTGCAGAAAGCGCACCTTCCCCCCAGCATCAGATAACTGGCGAACGGGATGTTCAGGTACCACGGCAGCGCCCTGTTGCATGTCGGGCAATGCGAAGCCGGGAATACTATCGACTCCCCGCGCGGCAGCCTGTGTATGCATACGTTCAGGAAACTCCCTACGATGGACCCGAACATGAACACAAAAACATAGACGATTATCGCAAGCATTTGACCGCCTTCTTTAGCGCGCGGCGCATGACTTCAACGGGCGCCCGCTTTCCCGTAAACAGTTCGAATGAAAGCACGCCCTGGTATAGCAGCATCCCGAGCCCGTTGGCGACCTTAAGCCCGCGCCTCTTAGCTTCTTTCGAAAGCGGCGTTACGGGCGGATTATATACGATATCGTATACCGCGAGCTTCCTGTGCAGGGCCTTCGGGTTGACTATGCAGGGGTCGCCCTTGTGCATCCCGACTGGGGTCGTGTTGACAAGCAGGTCCGAACCCAGGACTTCTTCATGTATCCTCTCTCCGATAAAAGGCGTATATTTAACACGGCACTTCGGGAAATCCTTCCCGGTCTTTGACGAGAGTTTCTTCGCGCGTTCTTCCATCTGGTCCGTGAAAGCAATGGAGCGCGCGCCCTCCCTGGCAAGCACGAACGCGATCGCCTGCGCCGCGCCGCCGCATCCGAACAGGAAAACGGCCTTGCCCTTAGGGTTGAACTTCAGGTCACTCTTCAAAGAACGCATAAAACCTTCGCCGTCGGTATTGAAGCCCCTCGTCTTCCCGGCCTTGAAGACGACGGTATTCACCGCGCCGATCCCCTTCGCTTCCGGCGACACGGAATCGAGCAGTTTCAATACCGCCTGCTTATGCGGTATCGTCACATTTATCCCGCAGACACCGAGAGCCTTAAACTTACCGAGGGCGGCCTTGAGTTCGCGCGGTGCCGTCTCGAACGGGATGTATTCCGCATCAAGCCCCAGATAAGCGAATGCCGCATTTTGAAAATGCGGCGAAAGCGTGTGCTTGACCGGGAACCCTATTATCCCGAATATTCGAAGAACGGAACTTCCGCTTTTTTTTCTAGATCTCAATTCTCAATCTCTTATTTTCCTTGTGCGCTAGTTTATTTGCAGCGTTAAGATACGCCTTCACGCTCGCTTCGATGACGTCTGTCGACGCCGATTTGCCGAGGACCATCTTGTCCTTTGAACGGACCCTGACGGTGACTTCCCCGAGCGCGTCCTTGCCCTTCGTGACCGACTGCAACGAATAATCTATCAGCTCGCCCTTGATCTTCGTTATCTTGTCTATCGCCTTGCAGCAGGCGTCAACGGGGCCGTCGCCTTCGGCCGATGCGTCCTTGACGCCGGCCTTCGACTGTAACTTCACGGTCGCGACGGGAATCTCTCCGGTACCGGCAACCGTATGGAACGATATGAGTTTCCATGTCTCGGCGAAGCCACCCATTCCCTCTTCCATTAAAGTCTCTAGGTCCTCGTCATATATGGACTTCTTCTTGTCGGCCAATATCTTGAAACGTTCGAAGGCTTTTGCGGCCTGCGCTTCGTTCAAGGAATAACCGAGTTTCTTGAGCTTTTCGGTGAAAGCGTGGCGGCCCGAGTGCTTGCCCATAACTAGGTTCGACGAACTAAGCCCTATCTCGCGCGGGCTCATTATTTCATATGTGGTCCGCTTCTTTAAGATGCCGTCCTGGTGTATGCCGGACTCGTGCGCGAACGCGTTCTGCCCGACTATCGCTTTGTTCGGCTGTATCATCATGCCGGTCAATTTCGAGACGAGCCTGCTCGCCTTCGAGATCTCCTCGGTCACTATCCCTGTAGAGAGGTTCCCGAAAAAATCCCTCCTGGTCCTGACGGCCATGACTATCTCTTCCATCGAGGCGTTTCCCGCGCGCTCGCCGAGGCCGTTTACCGTGCACTCCACCTGCCTCGCGCCGGCCTTTATCGCGGCTATCGAGTTCGCGACCGCCAAACCGAGGTCGTTATGGCAGTGGACGCTTATGACCGCGCGGCCGATATTCGGCACGCGGCTCCTGATATCGCGTATCAACCCGCCGTACTCCTCGGGTATCGCGTAGCCTACCGTATCCGGGACATTGATTGTGGTCGCGCCCGCTATAATGACCTGTTCGATTACACGGTAGAGGAATTCCTTCTCGCTCCTCGACGCGTCTTCCGGAGAGAATTCGATGTCATCCGTGAACCGGCGGGCGTACTTGACCCCTTCGACCGCAAGGCGTATTACCTCGTCCTCGGCCTTCCTCAATTTATACTTCATGTGTATCTTCGATGTCGCCAAGAATACGTGGATGCGCTTCTTAGAAGCAGGCTTAATGGCCTCTCCGGCCGCTTCGATGTCCTTCTTCAGGCATCTCGCGAGCCCGCATATGACCGGGCCCTTGACCTTCTGCGCTATCGTCTTTACCGCGGCGAAGTCGCCCGGAGATGATACCGGGAAACCCGCCTCTATCACATCCACTTTAAGGCGTACGAGCTGCTTCGCTATCTCGAGCTTCTCGTGCGCCTCGAGCGACGCGCCGGGGCATTGCTCCCCGTCGCGTAACGTCGTATCGAAGATTATGATCTTTTCCATAAGTTCCTCTCTGTACCCCTGCAGATTTCTCGGCTGAGGCCTCGAAATCTATACGCAGGGGCTCCGCTCACTTACGTTCGCTTCGCATCCAAGGCATCATTTCGCGAAGGTCTTTGCCGACCTTCTCGATCTTGTGCTCGTCGCCTTCCTTGAGCAACCGGTCGAAGTTATGCCTGCCGGTCTCGTTCTCCTTTATCCATTCCTTCGCGAACTTGCCGTTCTTTATCTCCTTGAGTATCTTCTTCATCTCCTTGCGCGTCTTCGCGGTAATTATCCTGGGCCCGCGGCTCAGGTCGCCGTAAGTCGCCGTATTAGAGACGCCGCGGCGCATTCCCGCGATACCCCTTTCCTGTATAAGGTCGGTTATCAGCTTCAGTTCATGCAGCACTTCGAAATACGCTATCTCGGGCTGGTATCCCGCCTCGACCAGCGTATCGAAGCCCGCCTTTACAAGTTCACTGGCTCCGCCGCACAGGACCGCCTGTTCGCCGAAGAGGTCCGTCTCGGTCTCTTCCTCGAACGTCGTCTCTATGACACCCGCGGTCGTCGCCTTTATCGCCTTAGCGTAAGCGAGGGCTAACTTCATGGCGTTGCCGGTAGCGTCCTGGTAAACAGCTACCAACGAAGGAACGCCCTTGCCTTCTTCGTACATCTTGCGCACCAGCGCGCCGGGGCCCTTCGGGGCGACCATAAAGACGTCGACGTTCTTCGGCGGCTTTATCTGCTTGAAACGGATGTTGAAGCCGTGCGAGAAACATAACGCCTTGCCTTTCTTCAGGTTCGGCTTGATGCTCTCCGTGTAGACCTTCGCCTGCACGTGGTCCTGCGTCAGTATCTGTATGATATCGGCCTGTTTCGCGGCTTCGGCGGCCGAAACGGGCTCAAAACCGTCTTTCTTCGCCATCTCGTAGTTCACGGTGCCGGGCATTTCGGAAACAACAACCTTGCATCCCGAATCCCTCAGGCAGAGGGACTGCCCGCGGCCCTGTATGCCATACCCGATTATCGCTATCGTCTTATCTTTGATAAGGTCCAGGTCAGCGTCTTTGTCGTAATATACCTTTGCCATTTACTCTTCCTCCTTTGGTGTTTTTTGTGCCTTCTCCATCGGATCAAGCGACATCGCTATTTTTCCGGTCCTCACTATCTCCTTTATCCCGAACTGCCTCAGCGATCCTATGAGCTTATCTATCGCGGGCGTATCGCCGGCCGCCTCGACCGTTATGGTCTGCGAGCCGAGGTCGACGACATCCGCCTTCATGTTCCCGGCTATCTCTATTATCTCGCAACGGTCCTTCGGGGACTCCACCGCCACCTTGATCAGTATCAGCTCGCGGTCGATGAACCTGGTCTTTGTCAGGTCATGTACCGTGATGACGTCTATCAGCTTGTTCAGCTGCTTCTTGACCTGTTCGAGGGTGCGCTCGTCGCCGTCGACGACTATCGTCATCCGCGAGACCGTCGGGTCTTCCGTCTCCCCGACCGTCAGCGAATTGATGTTGAAGCCTCGCGCGGAAAAGAGCCCGGATATCCTCGACAGGACTCCCGAATAATTCTCAACAAGTGCCGATATGGTATGTTTCATGCCATACTCCCTATCATATCATCAAGCCGTTTACCTGCGGGAACGAACGGGTAGACATTCTCCTCCGGCTCGACCATGAATTCCATCACGACGACATTCTTCATGTGCATCGCCTTTTCTATCGCGGGACGGACCTCTTCCTTCTTGTCTATCCTGATCCCGGCCGCGCCGTATGCCTCGGCTATCTTGACGAAGTCAGGGTTGGTCATCTTCGTATGGGAATACCTCTTCCCGTAGAAGAGCTCCTGCCACTGCCGGACCATGCCGAGGTACGAATTGTTCAATATCGCTATCTTCACGTCGATCTTATTGACGACCGCCGTAGAAAGCTCCTGTATGTTCATCTGTATCGAGCCGTCGCCGCTTATGACGAAGACCTGCGCGCCGGGCTTTCCGACCTTCGCGCCTATTCCGGCCGGGAAACCGTAACCCATCGTCCCGAGCCCGCCGCTCGAAAGGAACTCGCGCGGCCGCGCGAACTTGTACCACTGCGCGGTCCACATCTGGTGCTGGCCGACGTCCGTAGCGATCACCGCCTCGCCCTTCGTCGCCTCGCAGATCTGCTGTATTACATACTGCGGGCGCAGGTTATCGTCCATCTTGTAGTTGAGCGGGTGTTTATTCTTCCACTCGACTATCTTCTCGGTCCATTCCTTGTCATGCGGGCGATGGACTATCTTAAGCATCTCGTCCAGTACGCACCTGACGTCGCCGACTATCGGCACGTCGACCCTGACGCTCTTTGATATCGCGGAAGGGTCTATGTCGATATGAATGACCTTCGCGTGCGGCGCGAACTCATCGACTTTGCCCGTGACGCGGTCGTCGAAACGCGCGCCTATAGCTATCAACAAGTCGCAGTTCTGCACGGCGTGGTTAGCGTAACCCGTGCCGTGCATTCCGAGCATTCCGAGGGAAAGCTCGTGGTTTCCGGGAAACCCGCCGAGGCCCAGCAGCGTCATCGTGACCGGCGAATTGATCTTCTCTGCAAGCTCCTTGAGCTGCTTCGACGCGCCCGAAAGTATGACGCCCCCGCCCGCGTAAATGACCGGCTTCTTCGACTCCGATATCAGTTTCACGGCCCTTCTTATCTGCCCCGGGTGCCCGCAATAAGTCGGCTTATAGCTTCGTATATTGACATCTGACGGATAATGGAACTCCGCCTCGGCCAGCTGGACGTCCGACGGCAGGTCTATAAGGACCGGCCCCGGCCTTCCAGTCGTCGCTATGTGAAAAGCTTCCTTAATTATGCGCGCCAGGTCCTTTACGTCCTTGACCAGGTAATTATGCTTCGTTATCGGGCGCGTTATGCCGATCATATCGGCCTCCTGGAACGCGTCGTTCCCTATCATGAATGTCTTAACCTGGCCGGTTATCGCGATCATCGGGATTGAATCCATATAAGCGGTTGCGATACCCGTGACGAGGTTCGTCGCGCCCGGGCCCGATGTCGCTATGCAAACGCCGGGTTTTCCGGTAACGCGCGCGTAGCCGTCGGCGGCATGCGCCGCTGCCTGCTCATGCCTGACAAGGTAAAACTTCATGTCAGAATTATAGATCGCGTCGAAGAGCGGCAACGCCTGCCCGCCCGGATAGCCGAACACGGCCCCGACGCCTTCTTTTTTGAGCGATTCGACAAGTATCCTCGCTCCGTTCATCTTAGTTGTCATTTAATCTTTAACCTTTCATGACGGCGCCTGTGCTTGCGGACGTGACGAGTTTCGCGTAACGCGCGAGGTATCCCGTCGTTATCTTCGGCTTCCGCGCCTTTATTTTTTTCATTCGTTTAGACAATTCAGGCTTCGAGACCTTCAATTCGAGTTTCCTCCCGGGGATATCTATCTCGATTACATCGCCGTCGCATATAGCGGCGATCGGCCCGCCTTCGGCCGCTTCGGGCGATATATGCCCCAAGCACGGCCCCTGCGTCCCGCCCGAGAACCTTCCGTCGGTTATCAATGCAACCTTGTCCGCCAGGCCCATGCCGACTATCGTCGCCGTCGGGGATAGCATCTCCCTCATCCCCGGGCCGCCTTTCGGCCCTTCGTAACGGATGACGACACAATCGCCGGCCTTTATTTTCCCGGCCAGGATGGCCCTCATCGAATCTTCCTCGGAATTGAAGACCTTCGCCTTCCCGGTGAAACGTTTGATCTTCTCCTGGACCGCGGTCTGCTTGACTACGGCACCGTCCGGGGCGATATTGCCCTTCAGGACGGCGATCCCTCCTTCTTTATGGTAAGGCCTGTTGAGCGGCCTGATGACCTCTTCGTCATCGACCCGCGCGGCGTCGGCGATCTGGAATATCGTCCTGCCGCTGACGGTCACATGGTCATTGAGCTTCGATCTGAGCCTCTTCATGACCGCGGGAATTCCTCCCGCGAATTCGAGGTCTTCCATAAAATATTTTCCGGACGGCAGGATGTCCGAGATATGCGGAGTATCCCTGCTTATCCTGTCATACATTTCAAGCGGCACCTTTATGCCCAATTCGTGGGCGATGGCCGTCATATGAAGGACCGTGTTCGTCGAACCTCCGAGCGCCATGTCGACGCGCATCGCGTTCTCGAACGCCTTAACAGTCATGATCTTTTTAGGCGTAATATCCTTTTTGACTAGCTCGACTATTCTCTCGCCGCTGGCGTAAGCGATCCTCTCCCTATTCGCCGATGAGGCAAGGGCAGTCGCTCCGCCCGGCATAGCCATACCTATCGCCTCTGAGACGCATGCCATGGTATTAGCCGTATAAAGCCCCTGGCACGCTCCTGCGCCCGGGCAGGCATTGCATTCGAGCTCATCAAGCTCGGCCTTCGAAATATGCCCTGCCCTATGCTTTCCGAGGGCCTCAAGCGTATCCTTGACGAACGAAAGCCTTCTCATCTGCGAGCGGCCCGAGATCATCGGCCCGCCGGTGACGACTATAGCCGGTATGTTCATACGCGACGCGGCCATCATCATTCCAGGGGTTATCTTATCGCAGTTCGTGAGCAAAATAAGCCCGTCTAAGGCATGCGCGGTAGTAACCATCTCGACCGAGTCGGCTATAAGCTCCCTCGACGGAAGCGAACAATGCATGCCCAGATGCCCCATAGCGATGCCGTCGCAAATAGCGGGAATGCCGAAGACAAAAGCGGCGCCGCCTGCGGCATATATCCCATGCTCAATAGAACGCTCCAGTTCCCTTAAATGGATATGGCCCGGCACGAGGTCCGTAAAGCTGGATGCGATGCCGATAAACGGCTTGTCTATCTCGGACTTAGTCATGCCTGTTCCGTACATAAGCGCGCGGCTACCGACCTTTTCGAGGCCTTTTTTGACCCTTTCGCTCCTGGACATGATATATCTCCTTGTATTACTTGGGGTTACTGGCGTAAGGAAAGTTTAAGCCATTGTAAACCAAAATTATATCACACTAAGCGTATATGTCAATAATATTATAGGACCCTTGCTTTATTAGGAATAGCAAGGTCCATCCCTTAGGATAGGACGTCAGAATAGACGTAAAAAGGCGGGATTTTCTTTCAAAAATTACACGGTTTGAGGTGTTTTACGAAATCCGACAGCAGTTTATTGAATCTTTCGGGATGCTGCATCATCAGGAAGTGCCCAGTGTCGTCCCACTCGACATATGTAAGGTTCGGGAATTGGGCCCTCAGCTGCGCCTCCTCGTCGGGCGGCAATTCCGGTATTTTCGCGTAGATAGCCAGCATAGGGGCCTTAACGACAGCTCTCTCCCACTCCTCGGGACGCCACATCTCCTCCATCGCGCTGTTCGCGGCATGCGCGTCCGCCTTCGTCATAAGCACCATTATCTCCTTCTGCAGCGGTTCCGGCGTCTTGCCGTAGAAAGTCATGCTAACGAACCAGCGGACAAATTCTTCCCTGTCCTTGCCGTTGAGCCCCTTCATGAAGGTATCCATCTCGGCCTTGAACGCTTCCAGGGCTTTCGGGTCCCAGGATAGGTCCATGAACACTCCGTCGACGTCGCAGATCGCCACGGTCTTTTCGGGATATCTTATCGCGAACCTGCGAGCTACCGCAAAACCGCTGCTGTGCCCAACCAGCACTGCCCGCTCTATCCCCGCGGTCGACATGACGGAGTTGACGGCTTCCGCAAGATAGCCCGGCGTATACGCGACATTTTCCGGCTTGCTGCTCAGCCCGCATCCCGGCAAGTCGACGATGATGAGCCTGTAATCCTTCCTTAGTTCCGGCACCTGAAGCCTCCAGACGGTATGGTCGCACGACCAACCGTGGATAAAGACGATCGCCGGGGCGCCCTTCCTGCCGTAGTCCTGGTAATAGATACGTATATCGCCGGAATGGGAATAGCGGGAAGTGAGCGGCAAGATAGACAAAAGAAGGAACAAGACAACCAGCGTGATGCCAATTAGAAGTATTTTACTTTTCATTTGGGATTTTGGATGCCATCATTTTTTTCCGGTTTAGTTTGCGCCCATCAACGATAAACGTGCCGTCACCAACCGCGTGAATAGTCCGTTTCTCCCCGCGCGAGGAGTCAAAGTATGCTGCGACGGCTTTCAGGACCACTATATTGTGTTTTTTGATTATGTCGATAACCTTACACTCGATATTGGCGAGGCATTCCTTTATCAACGGCGCCTTGACTTTCCTGCCTCTCACGGGGGTCAGGTTGAATTTGGCGAATTTGTCCGTTTCGGCGCCGGAGCATGTCCCTATCCCGACAACTTTATCAAGCATATCAACTGCGGGAATTGAAACGACACACTCCTTTGTCTTCCGAAGGGCGGCAAAGGAATGATTCCACTTTCCGGTAGTTAAGGCAAACACTGGCGTGAAATCCAGGACCATTGTCCACGAGATCGTCATGATGTTGTTTTTCTTCCCGTCATTTGTCGTGATAAGGACGACGGGCCCGGGTTCTATCAATGTAAAAGCTTTACTGATCTTCAAGGAATTCATAACCGCCTCATCAGCGCGAACACGCCCCAGCCCAGGTATTCACGCGTGTAAGCGGCGTAGCGCTCCGGTTCCGAGGTAAGTTGGGATCGAACATCCTTCGCGAACTCGTCGTCGGGATTGTCTTCAAGCCATCGGCGCATGGTGAGCCACTTGGCCGCTTCATATCTGTCCCAACTGTCCTGGTCCGCCAAAACCATTTCCACGACGTCGTAACCGAGGCGGCCGAAGGACGCGAGAAGTTCCGGAAGTATGAGAAAGTCGGAGATCGAGTTGGCAAGGCACTCCTTTGCGATATTTTCCGTCGGCGGTAACTGCCGCCAGTAGGGCTCGCCGATGAGGATGATCCCCCCCGGGCGCAGGCTCCGCGCGAGAAGCTCGATGGTGCCGGCGACTCCCCCGCCGATCCACGTGGCGCCGACACAGGCTGCCACGCCGGCCTTCTCTTCAGATACGTAGCCCGCGGCATCGCCATGTATGAACTTGACCTGGCCGGCGACACCGAGTTTTTCAGCGCGGAGTTTCGCTTGCTCGGTGAATAACCGGCTCATGTCTACGCCGGTGCCGATTACTCCGTGATCGCGTGCCCAGGTACACAGCATCTCGCCCGAACCGCTGCCGAGGTCGAGCACTCGGGTCCCCTTTTCAAGGCGCAGCGCCGCGCCAAGAGTGGCAAGCTTTTCGGGTGTGAACGGGTTATGGATGCGGTGAGCACTTTCGGTAATGTTGAAGATCCGTGGAATATCCAATGTAGAAAATCTCCTTTTATCGATATACTTCTTTACGATGGCCCAAATCTAAAATGATAACTAATAGGTTCGAGTGATAAACCTCGTATATAATTCTATAACTTCCCATTCTATGGGAATACAAACCCGAGAGCTTGCCATGAAGCTTCTTCCCCTGTTCGGGATATCTCGCTATATCGTTAAATGCGTTAATAAACCTTTGGTACAGCGCCTTATCAGAATGGTATACTTTCTTTAGATCTTTTTCGACCTGCCCGGCAAATTCCAGGTTATGCACGTTCGATCCGACGCCTTAATTCTGCAAGGGTGACGGTTTTTCCGGCTTCTGTTTCTTTCCTTGCTTTTTTTATCCGTCTTAAGGCAGTTTTGTCGGAAAGAATATCTATTGTTTCGAGAAGTCCTTCAAAATCCTCCGGATTGATGAGCATCATGACGGGGGTACCGTGTTTCGTGACAATATAGCGGTCATATTTAGACGCAATGGCATTAGCTACTTTAGGTAATCCGGGACGTAAGGCTTTTAGGGTAATCGTACGGGTCATTTTCCTATCCTCCACTACCAAGGATAAGTATACATATTAGTGTATACTACGTCAAGTTATATTTTATAGCCTAACGCTCAAGCTCAGCCGCCGCGGGACGCAGTCGGCTGTAGTGCTTTGATACGATTTTATTTCGCAAACATTGCGGTACTTATTCCAACGCCTGCTCCAAGGATTATAGACATCATTAAAATAGGTATTGCGGCATTTTTATCTTCTTTTAAAACCAGAATTATGACCGGTAACGCTGTGAGTACGGCGACAATGATGCCTTTTAAATATGGGGCGATTGGTATTTGAATATATGAGATTATTATTCCTAATACCACCCAATGAATAAATGCAGAAATATTTTCGTGTTTGTCTAGTTTTTGGATTATCATTGGTGTAACATCTATAATGCCTGCTATCACACCAATAAGCAACGAAATCAGTAACTTTGACATTTCAGATATCCTTTAGAGTGAATTGTTCGGCATTATTTTATAATTTTATAAGCATCCTTAAAATGAAACGCTTTTAGCTTCAGCTTTTAGCTTATTGGCTTTTTCTTCATACTTCTTAGCTTCCTCGTTTCTTCCCATTTTCTTGTAAAGGATGGATAAATGTTCATAAAGAATTCGTAAATACTGGCGCCGATCTCTTTTACTACTTTCTAAAATCTGCTGTGTCCTAAGATATAGTCCCTCTGCTTCTTTAAATCTGCCCCTCGCTGAATAAAAACCCCCTAATGATTCTAGAGAATCGGCCAGTTCCGTTTCGGCGTCTCTAGCCGCATCCTCGCTAATCTTTAATATTTTTTTCCTATACATTTCCTCTTGTTCGTAGTCTCCTCCAAAATGATTAATCTCTGCCATTTTCACTAGATATTTATTAGTTTTAATGCTATTTCTGCCATATATTTCCTCGCTCAATTGCAATGCTTCCTCGCAAACAGGCTTTGCTTGGTCGTATTTATTACGCATTAAATAAAACACTGACAATTCGTAAATCATCTGAAGTGTTTCTGGATCATTTGGACCATATAATCTTTTGGACAATTCAATTCTTTTCTTGAAAAGATCCTCTCCTTTTGCGTAGTCTCCCTTGTAGTCATAAATCTTCCCTAATCCTTCTAATATCTCTCTAATCTCTCCATATTGACTTTTGAGATATTCATCTTTGCTTTCATAAATCTTGAGTGCTCGTTGATATAACGGCAAGGCCTCATCGTACTTCTTCTCATTATGATAGTTCCTGGCCATGTAATAACAATAACTGGCTAACCTTGGATCATTTGAATCATAAGTTTTTTCAAATATTCCTAGGGCTCTCTTATAAAGCAACTCAGCTTCTGCATTTCTTCCCTGATGATGATATAGCAATGCGAGAGAATATGAAGCTTCTGCCATTTCTGGGTCATTATTCTTAAATTTCTTTTCTGCATACTTTAATGCATTTTCAGCTAGCTCAATCCCTTTCGGATAATCTCCTCCCCAATAAGTACCGTTCGCTTTGGAAATCATGTTATGCAATTCCGTCACATCTGAATCTGTATCTGCATAAATATAAGGCATTGAAGATATTGCAAGTAAGATAAATACAACATATTTTAAACTTCTCATGATTATCTCCTTTTTTCCGCCGAACGTTTGAACTCAGCGGCGGCGACATTAAAACAGGTGGCCAGCGCCGTCCGCTGGAGTGAAATGTTATGCCATATTTGATGCTGTTCCATCGAATTAAAGGTATTATAGCTTCACTTTTGGTAAATATTTTCCAGTAAAATCATACCACGTAACCGACCATGACATACCAGTTTTGCCATCAACCACTATTGGATGATAATTAAATGTCTTTTCAGGTCCGTAATATTTTGTCTGCGGTACCGGATACTTATATTTGTCCGCTTTATGATATTTTTCTAATTCAGATATATCCATTAAATTTACTTTAAATAGGGTGTTTTTTCTCGCTGGACCCAAAACACCAGCACGACCATATTCTCCTCCATTCAAATACAACAATACTACTTCTTCTTTTGGAATTTCAGCGCAATTGTAATCAAGTACTATTTCTTCCTTATCCAATTCTGATAAGTCTGATGATTTATTTGTTTTTGGAAAACAGTCATCTAATTTAATTCTATGCAAATTAGCCAGAGCGACATCTCCAAACGGGTGCGGGTTATCAATCTCCTTGTAGTAATCTCTTCTATAGGTAAGACGGGGCCTATCCCATGTTTTCCATATTTTTAATCTCTTGAAATTTATATATACGCCACAACTATACTCCTCCAACTTAAATTCTATTCTTGGCATTTCGTCGTCAATTTTTGAAATGGCTCTTTTATTAAGACAATATTTGCCTTCAAGGAATGATAGAGAAGTTATTTCGAAATTAAATTTGATTACATAGTCGAGGTGCAAATATTCGTTTAGGTTCCCATTTTTTTCCATGATCGCTATATCCTTCGTAATTATTATTTAGGCATAACGCGGAGTTGAGCCGCCGCTTTCAGCGGTCTGCTCAAACGCCTTGTTGTGCTCCATTCATTTTAAAGCAGTGCTCTTTCAACCAACTACTCATTACAGCGAAGAAATCGTCCTTCGCGTATTTTTCGATCTCGGGATCATGACCGCATCGCGGAAACTCATGGTACTGCAAGTGAGGAATGTATCGCTTCAGGGTATCCCGGATCATGGTTCCCGGGTGGGGATCGTCAGCGCCGTGTAGCATGATTGTCGGAATCGTCACGGAAGTGAATGACTGTGGGTAGATTCCCGTTTCTTGGCATCGCAGCATGTCTTGGAAAGTCTCTGTATGGCCTTGCATGTCGAATGGCTCGGGTGCCAGGGAGGCATCGTCAATGGGCAACGGCTCATAGGCGTCGGTCATCCAGTGCCATTTCATCATCTGCGCACCTATGTCTAGTTGCAGGTCAGCCTTATGCTTGGGGTGCTTGGATATGTAGTCGGCGATCTTCAACCGTCGTTTCTGGACGATGACCTCACGGGATGCCTTGTCGAATGTCCCGCAGCCAACAAGGGCTATGCCGTTAATAGCTTCCGAGTGTTCTGCCGCGTAGGCCAAGGCGAGCATGGCACCCCATGATGAACCGACGAGGGCGGGTTTCTCGCCTTTGCAGCGTGAACGTATTAGGCTATGCAGGTCCTCAATATGAACGGCGACGGTCAGCGGTATTTCGCCGCTTGGGCGCTGCCACGGCTCGATCACCTGGAAATCGCGAGATAGCCCCTGGGCCAATCGCACTGCGCTACCCGTCGCACCAGGCCCCCCGTGCAGCGTGATCACCAGGGGACCGTGGTTTCCATGTAAGCGAATACGGTGGTTCATATTCCAGCCGAGCTTGTCTGTCATGTTCATCCGGTTATTCATAGGCACAACGTTTGAACTCAGCGGCTGTGCCCTTATTATAAAATTGCTGGGACAGTCCGCTGGAGTGAAATGTTAGACATTTTTATTTGTTCTTTTTTCTGATGTTATTCCCAATAATCACACCGATTAGCGATCCTGCGATCCCTGAAGCCAAACAAATAGCTGAGGCCGTAATCAAAAACCAAAACCCTATAGGATCGCTTCCTGGATTTGTCAAAATTGCTTGGATAGAAAAAACGATGATAGGAAAAGCAAATAAGGCGCCAAGAAGAAACCAATATTTTCGATTTAAATAGCTTGCCACGCAACAAGAAATCGCTCCCAGCACTTCCGCTACTGGTATAAATCCATAAGCTGTATTTATGCCGGCCATGCCGGATATGCTTAATAAAATAAGTGCCACAACTCCCGCGCCAAAAACCAATAGAGCCGATATCAATGAGGGTGCGATTTCAGACTGTTTATTCAATTCTTTATTTTCCGTTATCGTAGATCTATTTGAGGACATATCATTTATTTTCTTACGTGTATTTTCGGCAACACGTCCGCCCAACATCCCGAAGGGAACAACACCAACAAATAAAACGATGTTGTGCCATGCCAGAGGAAAGGATTCGCCAGAGAAGAAACCAAGGATAATCCATGTGACAACCACAATGGCACCCACAATGGCACCATGAAGAACCTGTTTCTGTTTAGCGATCCGACCGGCAACAAAACCTCCAAGTACCGCGGATCCAAAACCATTGATTAAGTTTAGGATCGGTCCCCAAATACGTGCGTTCATTTCATTCGCCGAAACACCTTGTGCGGTGAGAATGATACCCATTGCTAGTCCTAGTATGCTACCAAATACTAGCGAGCCTCCTATATACGCCAAAATGCCTAACGCTAGCGCCTTGATTTTAATCGGTCGTTCGCTTCCCATTTATTATTCTCCTTGTCTAACGCTCGGCATCAGCGGCGGCCCGAGGTGTGAGCCGTCTGCTGCATGCCATTGTTGGACCATTCCGATTTCAAAGTATTTCTTCCAGCGCTTCCACGACTGTCTTGACGCAACCTTTGCAGGTCTTATTCAGAAGATCATTGTCTTTGAAATGCTGGTTTCCTTCTTTCGTGTTGAGGTCGCAACCATTGAGGAGGGCGCGGCAGAGACAACTCCCATGCTTTGATTCAAACCGGGCTATGAGATCCCGCACTTTCCCATATGTTTTTTCAGTAACAGTTCTCTCTTGACCTTCACCACGTCCGTGTTTAAGGCCAATAGTCAATATCCCTCCGCTGATGGCCCCACAAACCTCTTGTTTTCGAGCCATTCCAGCGCCGAACCCGCAGGCCATTCTGAGGGCGACATCTTTATCAAATCGGAGATCGTCGCAGAATGAAAATAGAACTGCCTGGGCGCAATTATAGGTCTCGGAGAACTTTTTAAGGGCGACTTCAGTTTTTGTTTTCATGTAACCTCACGGGTCCAACGTTTGAACTCAGCGGCGGCGACCATAAAACAGGATGCCAGCGCCGTCCGCTGGAGTGAAATGTTATAAACATATGTCTGTTTTAGTTCTTAATTCCTGACAGTTTTTTTGCAAAACGCCTTGCGTATATCATGGAGACGAAACCGGCTGCTATCTGAATGCCGTATTGCGATAATGTATAAAATGATTTTGCCATGTTTTGATCGCTCTCCGATATCGACGAAGCTCCCACCACAAACCAGTAATGCAACCAGTTAAATATCGGCCCGATAGCGCCCAAAACAAAACTCAAGCCCAAGAACACGAACGCAAAGCTATAAAGATCTTGTAAAGATAATCCTGAGAGGTTTAGTTCTGAATTGCAATCTTTTGTCGCGAGATTGGAAAGCAAAGGTGCTGCAAAATAGATTATTCCTGCGAGAGCTAACGACATCAACGGGATGATGTAAATCATGTAATTTTCAATGCTGTGAAAAGTTCCTACTTCGGACCTCATTGCCCCTATTAACGATAATAAGCCATAAACTGTCTGCTGAATTGCGTATAAACGTAATATCACTACCACTATGCTTTTTAACGGCATTTTAATCTCCTTTTATTTATAACGTTTGAACTCAGCGGCTGTGCCTTGCTAAAAAGACGGCTGGCGCAATCCGCTGCAGTAAATTGTTATAAGCATATTTATTCTTTTACTATTTATTATTATTTTTTATTCGTTTATTCCGACTAATTATTATACTACCCAAAAGCATCATCAGCGATGGTTCAAGTATATTCGGCTCCGATTTGGCTGTATCATAGCAAGCTTTCATTATGAATGTTTCGACCTCTTCTTTGCTGAAACTATCTTTTTGGGGCAAAGATAGATGACTTCCAATAATTACAC
>Ga0265297_10003028_pt1 | contig 31740 bp, 31 predicted proteins | sample Munlanlwell13791_FD_192502 | JGI IMG/M metagenome (GOLD analysis project Ga0265297, IMG submission 192502) | Leachate microbial communities from a municipal landfill in Southern Ontario, Canada - Leachate well 137-91 | ecosystem: Engineered > Solid waste > Landfill > Unclassified | place...
AAACCTAAGAATATATGACTTTAAGCGCATAAAACAAAATACCATAAAACATACAAAAATACTTTGTAGCTTTATGGTATTAAGATTATATTTCTGTCTTTAACGTTTTGTCCACTGGAATCTGCGGCGTGCACCTTTGCGGCCGTATTTTTTACGTTCTTTAGTGCGAGGATCTCTTGTAAGAAGATTTTCCTTGCGAAGACAGCCCCTTAATTCAGGGTTAAATCTAAGCAATGCACGGGAGATACCAAGGCTTATTGCGCCAGCTTGACCGTTTATTCCCCCACCTGTCACAGATGCCAATACATCAAATTTTCCCTCTGTGCTTGAAACCGCGAAAGGCTTTTTAACCTGCATTACCTGATCGACAGTTACGAAATATTTATTCAAGTCTCTTCCGTTTATCGTAACCTTGCCAGCGCCCTCAAGAAGCAAACGTACACGCGCACGGGATTCCTTTCTTCTGCCTGTGGCCAAAATTGATTTTGTATCCTGCTGCATATTACACCTCTAATTTTACCGGCTGTTGAGCCTCTTGATCATGTTTATCTTCTGCATAAATTTTAAGCCCGCGTATCATTCTTTTGGCTAAAAGAGTTCTTGGAAGCATCCCCTTGACTGCGCAATAAAGCACACGGGAAGGATTTTTTTCCTGTAAACGTTTTAGGCTTATCTCTTTTATGCCGCCGGGATAGCCGGAATACCTGTCGTAATTCTTATTTTCCAGCTTATTACCGGTAATTTTTATATGCTTTGCATTTATTACTATTACTTTGTCGCCGCATAAGAAATTAGGAGTGTAAGTCGCCTTGGTTTTACCCTGCAATATCTTTGCGATACGGGTAGAAAGCCGGCCCAAAACCATATCCTTTGCGTCAATCAATACCCATTTACGTTCGACTTTGTTAAAGAATTGCGTTTTTTTCACTTTCTTTTCCTCCGATTATATTGAATAGCCTAAACAAGTAGAATTCGTCTTTTATACCATATTCTATAAAATTGTCAATATCTATGAATTGCCTTTGGGTTAACCCTTTAAAACCGCGATAGCTTCTTTTAGCTTAAATTTATCATCATACAGGGCTTTTCCGCAAATACAGCCCCAGACAAAAGGCAATTTCTTTTTAAGATTTTTAAGGTCATCCAGGCTGGATATGCCGCCGGATGCAATAAAATTAACGCCTTTAAACTGCGAAAGCTGCGCCAGAGCTTCCAGATTTACACCTTGTAAAGTGCCGTCTCTAGATATATCAGTATAAATTATCCACTTTATGCCTTTGGATATAATATTTTCGATAAAAATTAGGGGCTCTAACGAAGTCTTTTCTTTCCATCCCTTGGTTGCTACTACACCCTCTTTAACATCCACGCCTACTGCTATTTTTTCTATGCTCACATTTGCAGTTAAACTTTTGATAAAATTATCATCGAGGCTTTTGGTGCCGACAACTATTCGCTCTGCGCCCAAAGAGACAAGCTTTACTGCCCTATCTATATCGCGTATGCCGCCGCCTACTTCTACATCTATATCGATCTCCCTAATGATATGTTCGATTATATCTGCGTTATCTGATTCTCCCAACGCTGCCGAGAGGTCTACGATATGAAGAACTTCTGCGCCCTCATTTTGCCATTTACGCGCTACGCTAAGTGGATTATCACTGTAGATTGTTGAGCGGCTGGGGTCGCCTTTTACGAACCTAACAACCTTACCATTATATAAATCTATAGCTGGAATTATTAACATAAGGTTAAGAAATTATCGAAAAGCTTAAGCCCGAGTTTTTGGCTTTTTTCCGGGTGGAACTGCACGCCCCAGATATTTTTCTTGCAGCACGCTGAAGAAAAATTTATGCCGTATTCCGTGGTAGCAAGTGCGGCGCCTTTTTCGGTTATATCGCAATAGTATGAATGCGCAAAATAAAAATAACTTTTGTCTGGTATTCCTCTAAATAAGTTTTTACCGCTATGCGCTATGCGTTTTGCGCTTTGCGCTTGATTCCACCCCATATGCGGCACAATTATTTTATGCTCGTCAAATTTTTTTACCTTGCCTTTTATAACCCCTAACCCCCTAACTCCCGGAGCTTCCTCGCTTAGCTCAAGTAAAAGCTGCATGCCCAAACAAATACCGAGAAATGGCACGCCTTCGTTTATCCTATCAATTAAGATATCGAAAATTTTTCTTTGCTTTAATTCTTTTACTGCCTGCTTGAAGTTACCGACTCCGGGGAAGATTATTTTTTTTGCTTTCTTTATTATTGCAGGAGAATCTGTCACGCGAAGATTTTTCCCCAGAAACTCTCCTGCCTTCTGAACGTTTCTTAAATTCCCCATTCCGTAGTCAATGATTACAATCATATTTTTTTACACAGATTGGCACAGATTGAAGTCGCATCCTACTATGCTAAAGCTTCGTAGGACAAGGATGATCATAGATAATTTTACCTATAGCTTAATCAATGATGCCTTTAGTAGACGGGATACCTTTTCTTCGGGGATCAATTTGAGTAGCTTGAGCCAAAGCTATTCCTAAAGCTTTAAAAACAGGTTCTAAAGTTGTATGTATATCGGGACTATACGGAGATACGTTAATATTTAGATTAATTCCTAAATGCTTGGCTAAAGATTCAAAAAAATGTTCTGCATATTCCAATTTATATTCTTCTTGGGCCATAGATTTTCCTGTGAATTTTGGAATATCTGTTTTAAACTTTAGAAAACCTCGTCCGCTTATATCCAAAGCAACAGTAGCTACAACTTCTTCCATCGGTACAGAAATAGAGCCGAATCTTCTGATGCCCTTTTTATCCCCTAATGCTTTCTTAAAAGCATCCCCCAATACAATGCCAATATCTTCATTAGTATGGTGTATATCAACTTTTAAATCTCCTTTTGCTGCAATTTCCAAATCAAATAAACCATGAAAAGCAAACAACTCAAGCATATGATCAAGGATACCTATGCCTGTATTTATTTTTGACTTACCTGTACCGTCGATATTCAATTTTATAATAATATAGGTTTCTTTAGTTTTTCTTCTAATCTCTGCCTTCCTACTTTTTATCTTACCCATACCATATCTCCTTTTTTCCAATCTACAACCTAATAACTTAACAACCTATTAACTTGTTAACCTCTTTTTTACACTCTCTATGTGTTTCTGCATTCCTTCTAAAGATGCAATTTTTTCTAAAACCGCTGCTTCTTCCTGCAAAGCTTTTTTTGTATAACTTATTATATGAATTTCCTTTAAAAATTCTTTCGTAGAAAGCGATGAGAAAAACCGCGCGCTACCGCCTGTAGGCAGCACGTGGCTTGGCCCGGCAGTATAATCTCCTAGGGCTGTCGGCGTATTTTCGCCTAAAAATATTGCTCCGGCATTTTTTATTTTCCTTAGTATTTTTGACGGTTTTTTAGTAAAAATTTCAAGGTGCTCGGGTGCAATTTTGTTTACCACCTCACAGGCTTCTTCAAGATATTTAACCCGTAAGACCAGCCCTTTTATCTTTTTCTTCCTTAATTCTTTTATAATTTTAGCCGAATTAGTAACTACTATGCCCATACCGTTATGGTGTTCCAGTTGCGCTTCAAGGTCAGCAACTATATAATCTATGTTAGCGCCACGGGATGCAACAATCACAACTTCGGAAGGCCCAGCCAGCATGTCTATGCCAACCTTTCCAAACACTTGCCTTTTTGCTTCGGTAACAAATTCATTGCCCGGGCCTACTATCTTATCAACCCGTTTTATGGTTTTTGTGCCAAAACTTAATGCCGCTATTGCCTGCGCTCCGCCTACGCGGTAAATTTCTTTAATTTTTAAAAGTGATGCTACCGCAAGTATAAACGGATTTATGCTTTTATCTTTTCTGGGCGGAGTGGCTAACACTATTTCTTTTACTCCGGCGACAATCGCCGGTATAACTGACATATAAACAGTTGAAACGAGCGGTGCGGTTCCTGCGGGGACATATACTCCTACTCTTTCTAAGGGGATATATCGGTTGATTAGGGTCTTACCGTTTGCTTCTTTTATACGTTTGATATACTTCGGTGCTTCTTTTTTGTAAAACTTAGTAACGTTGTCAATTGCCAGCTTGAAAGAAGAAATTATTGAAGAATCCAGTTCATTAAAAGCCGCACTGATTTCTCCTTCGCTCACCCGTAATTCTTTGGGCAGCAATTTAACCTTATCGAATTTTTTGGTATATTCGATAAGAGCGTCATCTGCGCGCTCGCAGACGTCTTTTATGATTTTTGAAACCTTTTCCGTTATGTTACTTTTACGGTTTCGTTTTTTAAGAAGCGCTTTACTTAAGCTGTCTAAATTCCTTACCACTCTCATTTTTTAACTTCTTGTAACGGATGCAGACGGATTATTACAGATTCAACGGATGATTTGTCCGTGACATTCCTGCCGGCAGGCAGGCGTACCATCCGTTTGCATCCGTTCCTAAATCTTTTCTACAAATTTAATGAAACAATCCTCTACCTTTGAAAGCAAATTTTCCTTTTTTTCAATCAAAACGCCCTGCACCAAAGTAGGCCTGCCTCCTCCTTTTAAAGATAATTCTTCCTTAAAAAGAGGCACGAATTTATTTGCCGCAATGTGTTTTTTAGCATAGTTTTCACTGGTTGAACAAATAAATATACTTTTGCCCTCTGATTCAGATACAAGAAAAAGGAAAACCGAACCGAGTTCTTTTTTAATCATATCGGAGATAAAAACCAAATCCCCGGAATCAATATCCTTAAAACCATAAACCAGGAAATTTAACCCGCTTATCTCTTTTTTTGCTTTAAGAATATCGTTTATCTTGGAAGAAATCTTCTCTTTATTGCTATGCTTAATCTTATCATTTAAGGCCTTAACTTCATCCTGTAACTGCTTAATTGCTTCAGGCACAGCCTCAACCGAACACCTAAGCAAACCAGCTGCCGCAGAAAGAGTTTTTTCTATTTTTTTTATTCTCTCGTATGCTTTATCACCAATCACTGCCTCTATCCTCCTTATGCCGCTACTTATAGAAGACTCGCTAACAATAAAAAATGAGCCGATTTCTGAAGTTAAATCAAGGTGCGTGCCGCCGCATAGTTCCTTGCTGTAATTGCCTATGGAAACGACTCTTACCTTATCTTTATATTTGTCTTTGAAAAAAGCAAGCGCGCCGGTTCCTTTAGCTTCTTCGTACGCAAGCTCCTCTTTAACAACCTTATCAGCATTTAGTATATATCCATTTACGCAATCTTCAAGTTTTTCGATTTCCTCGGAGTCAAGGGCTTTAAAATGCGTAAAATCAAAGCGAAACCTGTCCTCATCTACGAAAGAGCCCTGTTGGGCAACATGAGCACCTAAAATTTTTCTAAGCGCTGCCTGTAAAAGGTGAGTTGCAGTATGCGCCCTCTTAAGCGCCTGCCTCCTCTTTGAATCTATCGCTAAGTGAGCGCTTACTTTAGAGATTATGCCTTTTGTGACTTTTCCTTTGTGCAGTATTGCATCCTGAACCTTAAAAACTTTCTCAACCAGAAACTCGCCGTCTTTGGTTGTAATTACGCCTTTGTCAGTTAACTGTCCTCCTGCCTCAGGATAAAAACAAGTTTTATCCAAAACAATTATACCTTCATCATTTTCCATTAACTTTCCAGTTCGTGGTTTTTCCGGAATGTTTTCTTTTATCTTAACTAAGTGTAATATATTCGCCTGTGCCGAATGCTCCTCGTAACCGGTGAATTCGCTCTTTTCATTAAACGTCAACCCTTGCGCTTTAAATATGTTTTCGTCAAACATGCTTTTGCTTCTTGAGCGTTCTTTCTGTTTAAGCATAAGTTCATTAAACCCTTGTTCATCAACCTTTAAAGAAACAGATTTAGCCATGTCACGGCTTAACTCAAACGGCAATCCATAAGTATCGTATAGCAGAAAAAGGTCTTCGGCAGGTATCTTATCTACTTTATCTTTCTTAAGATTTTCGCTAATTGAAAAAAACTGGAGTTTGGCATCGCGTAAAGTTGAAACGAACTTTTCTTCTTCTGCCCTGATTACTTTAGAAATTACATCTCTTTTTGTGCTGATTTCGGGATAAGGCTCTTTCATAAGCTGGGCGTACAAATCAACCATAGTATGAAGAAATACGTCCTTGCGTCCTAGGGTGTGCGCATGGTATAGGGCTTTACGTATAATCTTTCTTACTACATAGCCCCTGTCTTCGTTAGAAGGATAAACCCCGTCGCAGATAGAAAACGTAGCAGCGCGGGCATGGTCAACTATCGCGTTTATTGAGCTTTCTGTTGTTTTATTCTTCTCTACCTTTAGCCTGTTGCAGACAAAGTCTACCGCGGGCTGTAATATATCTATTTCGAAGTTGGAAGTTTTTTGCTGCAGGATAGAAGCCATTCTTTCCAAGCCCATTCCGGTATCAATATTTTTTTGCGGCAATGGCTCTAATTTATTTTCTCCTACTCTGTTAAACTGGGTAAAAACCAGATTCCAGAATTCAACAAACCTTCCGCAATCACAGGCGGGGCTGCAATTTTGCTTTCCGCATCCCCTATTTATACCGTTATCAAAAAATATTTCAGAGCAAGGCCCGCATGGCCCATTCGGGCCTTTTGACGGTGCGGAGCCTGGCCAGAAATTCTTATCCTCACCGAGACGAACAATTCTTCCTTCATCTATTTGTATGTGATTTTTCCAAATTTCATATGCCTCTTTATCATCGTTATAGACAGAAACCCAAAGAACTTCTTTTTTTATGTTTAATTCTTTTATGATAAATTCCCAGGCGAATTCTATTGCTTCTTTTTTAAAATAATCGCCAAAAGAAAAATTGCCGAGCATTTCAAAAAAAGTATGGTGATAAGCGGTACGGCCAACCTCTTCGATATCACCGGTACGCAAGCATTTCTGACAGGAAGCAGCACATTTAACATCTTTTTTTTCTCCCAAAAAATATGGCTTAAACTGGTTCATTCCGGCTGAAGTGAAAAGAACGCTTGGATCATCAGGAATGAGGCTGTCAGAAGGAAAAACCTTGTGATTCTTCTTTTTAAAAAATTCCAGATATTTTTTTCTTAAATCGTTTGTCAGCATTTTGGTAAATTACCCATTAGAAAATCCTGGTTTCCTGAAGCCTGAGGCGTCAAGCTCGCGGATAATATCTTCGTAGTCAAAACCTTTTGTTGCGAGATTTCTTATGATCTTCTGATATGTTTTTCTATCTTTTGTCTTACCTGAAATTTTTCTCTGTACCAGTTCTCTTAGCTTTTCCTTAAAAGGCTGGTTATCTTTAAGAGCGCTGCTTCTTAAGTCTTCGGAAATCCCGAACTTCTTTAACGTGTACTCTATTCTTTTCCTGCCCCAGCCGCGATTAAGCGATGAGGCAACATATAAACGCACGAATTCTTCGTCATTTATATACCTGCTTTCCTCTAGAACACGTATGACTTTATCAATTGTAGCTGACGGGTATTTCTTTCGGTTTAAACGCTCAATAATTTCCTGCCGGCTCCTTGGCCTGTATTTTAGGAGAAGAAAAGAATAATTGAGAGCTTTCTTGTAATCTTCCATAAACGCGAATATACGCGAATATCTACCTATATAAATTATTTAAGGTATAGACGCAAATTACCGCAAATGAATCTATTCGCGAATATCTGCGTTGGATTCGCGATAATTCGCGTTACTACTTCTCTTTAATAACCGTAAAACCACGATTTGTTTTAAGGAGCCAACTTGTCTTTACTTTAGAAGTAGCCGCAATAAAATCTTCTTTATTCTTTATCTCTTTACCGTTTACTTTCGTAATTACGTCTCCAACTACGAGGTTGCTTCTGTCAGCAGGGGAGCCTTCTTCAATGTATGCAACAATAGCTCCAGAATACTCTCGCAACTTAAATCTCTGGCGATACGTAGGACTCAAATCATCCACTTCAAGCCCTCTGAATGTTACATGTTGTGGCGCATCTAACTTTTCTTCAACCGTTTCTATATCTTTAGGGCTCTGGTCAATTTTGATATTTAAATTGATTTCTTTTCCGTCACGTAGAATCTTAAACGGCACAACAGCACCTATTTCAAATGCCGAAACCATACTTATTAAATCCCTGGATGCCTTAACCGGCTGGCCATTAAAGGTCAATATAAGGTCCCCTTCCTTAATCCCGGAGGCTTGAGCAGGAGAATTACTATAAACTTTTACGACAATTATGCCGGCGGTTTCTTTTATGCCGAAATAACCTCTTAAATCTTCGTTTAAATCCTGAATGCTTATACCCAGCCAGCCATAAGCTATTTTCTCCCCTTTCATCAATTTAGGTAAAACTCTTTTTACCTTATTAACCGGTATCGCAAAACCCAGGCCCTGGTATCCTCCGGAGAGAGAAATTATCGCGGTATTTATACCGATAACTTCTCCATCAAGATTAACCAGAGGACCGCCGCTATTTCCGGGGTTGATTGCTGCATCTGTCTGGATAAGCTCATCATAAGTTCTTTCGCGTTTACCTAAAGCTGGTACGTATCTATGCAGCGCACTTACAACCCCCACTGTTACGGTAGGCTCAGGATTGTCTATTGCAAAACCAAAAGGGTTACCCACGGCAACCACCCATTTGCCTATTTTAAGGCTATCTGAATCTCCAAGTTTTACTGCGGTAAGGCCGGTTGCAGCTATCTTTATAACGGCCAGATCACTTCTTTTGTCGCTGCCGGTAACCTCGGCGTCAAATTCTCTTCCGTCTGAAAGCTTAACCTTAATTTCTGTCGCACCAGAAACTACATGCTCATTAGTAAGTATGTAGCCGTTTTTATCAATTATTATACCGCTGCCTAACCCCATCCGCTTAAATTCCGCCTCCGGCTGGCTACCGAAAAATTCCTCAAAGAATTTGCCAAAAGAATCATCGTTAAATCTGCCAAAAGGTGAATGTTCGCCTAAATTTACGCCTATTTTTTCTCTGCCCACACTGCTGATTGAAACAACTGATTTACCCACATCGGCAGCAACTTTTATTACGGCATCTTCCAAGTCTCTGGACTGCGCGTAGCAAAAGGATCCTGTCAAAAGAATCAATAAAAAAAGCAGAAATTTCTTCATTTCTCTGCCTCCTTCTCTGGTATTGAATAGACTACCTTTTTCAGCTCTTCTTCCAACTCCTTCCTTAGAGATTCATTACCTTTTAATAAATCTCTTAACTGCTCTTTCCCCTGTGAAAGGTTTTTATCTTTATAGGAAAACCAGCTTCCTGATTTCTTTATCAATTCACATTCAAGCGCAGCATCAATTAAAGCGCCCACCTTGGAAACTCCTTCCGTATGTATAATTTCAAATATTGCCTCCTTAAAAGGAGCTGCTACTTTATTCTTTACTATTTTGGCTCTAACGCGAGTGCCAACAATAGTCTCACCGCTAGTTACTGTTGCAATTCTTCTTAAATCGATACGCACCGAAGAATAGAATTTTAACGCGCGGCCTCCGGGAGTTGTCTCCGGAGAGCCGAACATAACGCCGATTTTTTCCCTTATCTGGTTGATAAACACAACACACGTTTTTGACTTGCTTATCGCAGCCGTAAGCTTCCTAAGGGCCTGGCTCATCAGGCGCGCCTGAAGCGCTATATGCGTATCTCCCATTTCCCCTTCTATTTCGGAACGCGGGACAAGTGCGGCAACTGAGTCTACGACTATTAAATCAACGGCATTTGAACGAACAAGAGTTTCTACTATATCAAGTGCCTGCTCACCAGTGTCAGGCTGAGAGATTAAAAGATCGTCTAAATTTACCCCTATAATTTTCCCATAACTTGGGTCAAACGCGTGTTCCGCGTCAACGAATGCCGCAGTACCGCCTGCGCCTTGAGCTTGCGCGATTATGCTTAAGGTAAGAGTGGTTTTCCCGGATGCTTCAGGGCCAAATATTTCAATTACCCTGCCCTTTGGAAGCCCGCCTACGCCAAGAGCCTTATCTAACGAAATTATGCCTGTCGGTATAATTTCAACATCCAATTTTACGCCTTCGCCAAGGCGCATTATTGCACCCTTTCCAAATTGTTTTTCTATCTGCGAAAGTGCCAACTCAAGCGCTTTTTTTTTCCCATCCATAATAGTTTTTTCTTTTGTCATGGCTCCTCCTTATTTTTTATGTTACGAAGGTTACATTTAAATTGTGACATTCGTAACCTACGTAACTTTCGTAACATTTGTAACTTCTACTTTTTTAGAACCGGTGTTCCTGTTTTGCAAAAATGTTTTTTATATTCTTTTTATGGCGAATAAAAATGAATAAACATAGGATTAAAGCAAATATCCTTATTTCTTTAGGCAACGGAAATATCAGGGAAGAAACAAAGAAAGATAAACCCAATAAAAGTGAAGCAATAGAAACGAACCTGAAGACAAAAAAGAACAATAGCCAAACGCATAACGAAATCAAAAGCACAAACCACAAATTAGGAAAAATAATGCTTAAGCCGCAAGCAGCGCCAATTGAGGTTGCAACACCCTTACCCCCCTTAAACTTTAAAAATATTGGCCAGTTATGTCCGCAGATGCATAATATAGCAGAAACTATATATATGGAATTAGTTGGGTTAAGGACAAATTTAGCAAGAAACAGCGGGAAAAAACCTTTTAAAAAATCAAGAACAAAAACTAGAATCCCCCATTTCTTCCCAACTACCCTCACAACATTAGTTGCGCCTATGTTACCGGAACCGAACTTCCTTATGTCTATACCTTTTACAAGATAAGCTATAACAAACCCGAAGGGTATGCTTCCAATAAGATACGTAAAAATAAGAAAAATTATTTCTCGCATGGCTTGCCTGTAGTCGACTATCCATTAGCGGATGTTTTGGCGCTTATAGATTTTACTCCTCTTGAAAAATATCCGATGCCGGAGATTAAAGTAAAAATGACTGCAAAAATCCAGATAAAATTAGAAAAAGGTAAATCCATAATAACACTTAGGATAGTAATCATCTGAAAGAAAGTGGTAAATTTACCCCACATAGATGGTGCAATAGGAATTTCTATTTTCAAAAAATAAAGTATTATGACACCGAGGAGTATGATGAGATCCCGGCTTACTATAACCAAAACGACCCATAACGGGATTTGATGATTTAAAGGAAGTGAATTACGCAATGCATAAAGAGAAATAAAAGCCGTAAGTAAAAGTAATTTATCCGCAAGAGGGTCAATAACCTGGCCTATCTCTGACTTTTCTTTTTTAATACGCGCAACCAAGCCGTCAAAAAAATCAGTAAGCACGGCTATGCCAAATACCGTAAGCAAAACATATCTTAGGTAAAGCCTGGTTTCATTAAAATAAAAAAGAAGAGAAACAAAAACAGGTATGAGAAGTATTCGTAGGATACTTAATTTATCTGCAAAGCTCATATATCAAAATTTGGTTTTACTCAATCATTCCTATTCTTTTGGGCGGCCACCAGATAAAAATAGCCTTACCCACGATGTCTCGCCCATCAACAAAGCCCCAAAACCTGCTATCTAAAGAAGAAATGCTATTGTCGCCCATAAAGAAATACTTGCCTTCAGGCACAATTATCTCTTTATTGCCTTTAGCGTAATCTCCTTGGTTATAATAATAATTCCTTGCGATACGCGGGTCAACCATTATTTTTCCATTAATATAGATGTTTCCATCTTTTATGCTAAGGCGCTCTCCAGAAACTGCAATAAGCCTTTTTACATATGCCTTGCTCCTGTCAGCCGGCGAGATGAATACTACAACCTCTCCTTTTGCGGGTTTTTTAAAACCAGGCAGCCTCACCGATACAAAAGGAATTCTCGGGCCATAAACAATTTTGTTTACAGCAATCTTATCCCCCGGCATCAAAGTCGGCACCATTGAAGTCGTAGGAATTTTGTATGTTTGCATAAAAAATATGCTGACAAAAACAAAAACAGCAAACAAAATTAAAACTGAAATTGAAATTAAGACTAAAATCCTACGCATTCTGGTGGAATTTTTTTCATACACGCCTGGCCACTAATTACACACGAATATTCACGAATTAAAATACTCAAATTTTATATACAATTTTTCTTCTCATTCGTGGCCATTCGTATACAATTCGTGTATATTCGTGTTTTAAAGAACTATTTTATTACTGCTATTCTTTTGGGCGGCCACCAGATAAAAATCGCCTTGCCCATAATGTCGCTTCTGTCGGCATATCCCCAAAACCTGCTATCCTGTGAATTATCGGTATTATCTCCCAGGAAAAAATATTTACCTTCGGGCACAGTTATCTCTTCATTTTTTTGTCCGTACTCCCCGGCATTGGAATACTTAATCCAATCAATCCTTGAATCAACTAATTTTTCTCCGTTAATATAAATATTGCCGGCTTTTATTAGAACGCGCTCTCCGGGAAGGCCGATTAATCTTTTAATGAACTGTTTCCTGCCTAGCCAGGGCCTTATTTTTTCATCAGGAGGAACAAAAACCACCACATCAAGCCTCTCGGGATTTTTGAATACAGGCAGATGCAAAGAAGTAAAAGGAATCTTTGGGCCATAGGTAATTCTATTTGCAAAAATTTTGTCACCCGGCATCAAAGTCGGCACCATTGAAGTCGTAGGAATCTGATATATCTGAAAAAAGAAAGTCCTTACAAAAACCGCAAGTAGAAAAGCAACAACAAAGGCCTCGCCCCACTCCCGCCATATACTTTTTTGTTTAACTTTATTTTCCATGAATTAAATTCATTATAACAGATTTCTCGACAAAACCAATGCCAAGTTACATTTTAAGCACTTCTAAAAATGCCTCTTGAGGAACATTGATATTACCCATTTGTTTAAGTTTCTTCTTGCCTTCTTTTTGCCGCTCCCAAAGCTTACGCTTACGCGTAATATCTCCTCCGTAGCATTTAGCAGTTACGTTCTTCTTAAGAGCAGATACTCTCTCTGAAGCTATAATCTTTGAGCCTACGGCTGCCTGGATGCTTATCTCAAACATCTGCCGCGGGATAAGTTCTTTTAATTTTTCAACTACCATCCGTGCGCGGGCTTCTGATTTTTCTTTATGAACCAGTATAGAAAAGGCTTCTACCTGTTTTTTGTTAAAAAGTATATCAATTTTGACTATCTCTGTTTTCCGGTATTCGATAAATTCATAATCCAACGAAGCGTATCCTTTGGTAATTGATTTTATCTTATCATAAAAATCTATGATGATTTCGCTAAGCGGAAGTTCAAACGCTATATTTAAGCGGTCTTTACCCAAATAGTCCATTTTAACGAACACGCCGCGCCGGGATTTTGCCAAATCACATATTGCATCCATCTCGTCAATCGGAGAAATTATACTTGCTTTAACAAACGGCTCATACGCCTCGTCAATTGAAGAAGGATCTGGAAGTTGATGAGGGCTTTGCACATCTACTAAATCTTTCGTAGTCTTTTTCACTTTATACATTACGCTTGGAGAAGTAAGGATAAGGTCAAGGTTATATTCTCTTTCAAGGCGTTCCTGGATTATTTCTATATGAAGCAGGCCTAAAAATCCGCATCGAAAACCGTAGCCTAAACTTCCAAGATTATCCGGCTCATAAACAAATGACGGGTCTGACAGGCGTAATCTCTCAATAGCCTCTCTTAAAAGCGGGTAACTCTTGGGTTGCGAAGGAAATATACCGCAGAAAACCATGGGCGGGATTTTTTTATATCCTTCGAAAGGCGCAGGCGTAGGATTATCGGGGTTAGTTACAGTGTCCCCCATTTCTACTTCATGCGGGTCTCTTATGCCACAACAAATATAACCGACCTCTCCGCTTGTCAAAGATTCTTTTTTCTCCATACTGGGTAAAAATATCCCTACTTCTTCTACTTTATAGGTTTTCTTTGCCCGCATAAGTAAAATATTGTCGCCGGCGGCGAGACGGCCGTCAAATACTCTTACAAACAATATAACCCCCCTGTAAATATCAAAGCTTGAATCAAAAAGTATTGCCTTAAGGGGCGCTTCCTTAACTGCCTGCGGCGCAGAAAATTCTTCAATTACTCTAGCCAATACCTCATTTATTCCATCACCTGCCTTCGCCGATACAAGGGAAACCTCTTCTCTTTTAAACCCAAAAATATCGTTAAGTTGCCCTAATGTGCGGCCAACGTCGGCATTGGGTAGATCTATTTTGTTTACAACCGGAATTATCTTAAGGTTTGCCTCAAGCGCAAGATAAAAATTGGCAACAGTCTGGGCTTCTACGCCCTGGGAAGCATCAACCAAGAGTATAGCTCCTTCACAGGCCTTAAGAGATTTTGCAACCTCATAAGTAAAATCAACGTGGCCAGGCGTATCAATAAGGTTTAAAATATAGTCGTTTTCTTTATATGTAAATTTGAGCCTTACCGCCTTAGCTTTAATTGTAATACCCCTTTCTCTCTCGAGCTCCATGCTATCTAACATTTGATTCTCGAATTTACGTTTATCTATGGCACCGGTTATTTCCAGAAATCTATCGGCAAGCGTAGATTTACCATGGTCTATATGCGCTATAATACAAAAATTTCTTATTCTTTCTATTTCGCTCATTTGTTATTTTTTCTATTTTCTATGTAAGCAACCATTGTATTGATTACTTCTTCTATACTCATTTTAGTCGTATCTATATAAGTAGCATCTGAGCTTAAGGTAAGTGCTCCAACCTCTCTTTTTTTATCAGCATCATCTCTTTTACGCAGATCTTTTTCCGTTTCGGTAAAATCTATTTTCATTCCTTTTGCTTCTAATTCCCTAAACCTTCTCTCTGCCCGTATAGCGCTATCTGCATCAAGATAAAATTTAAATTCTGCATTAGGAAAAACTACCGTTGTAATATCTCTTCCTTCTACGACAAAATCCTTACCCTTTGCAACTGCCCTCTGTAAAGATACCATTACGCTTCGCACCTTAGGATGCGCTACTATAATTGAAATATTTTTATCTATGAGCGGGGTGCGGATTTCTTCGCTCACATCTTTACCATCAAGATATGTTTTTTGCCCATCAAGCTTTAGATTAAGGTTTGCGGCCAATTGTGCGAGGAGCGAAGCATCTTTTAAATCAATTCCCCCCTCCAAAGCTTTTAGAGTAAGGGCGCGGTAAGTTGCCCCTGTATCAAGGTAGGAAATATTAAGCTTTTTGCTTAAGAGTTTTGCAATTGTTGTTTTTCCGCTACCGGCAGGACCATCTATAGCGACAATCATGATTTTAATGCAAAGCAGAGATAGTTTTTTGCTTTTTGTTTATATTCTTTATAAGTTTTAAAATTTCTTCTTTTTTATCTTTTTTTATAAGTTCTTTGAATTTTTCTAAACCTTTTATGAATTTTTCGGTATCTCGTGTTACATTCTTTTTATTTGAAATCAAAATATCCGCCCATACAGCAGCTGGAGAATTTGACACACGGGTTAAATCCCGCAAACTTGTTGCGGCAAATTTAAGATAGGCTTTTGGCACAAATCCCGTAAGAGAAAAAGAAATAACGTGCACGAGATGAGAAATTGAAGAAAGTATCTTGTCGTGGGTTTTTGCATTTACTAAAATTACCTTGCAACCCAATCTCATCCATAAAGAGTTTACTTTTCGCAGTGCTGTTTTATTCTTGGCAGGCGATACAAGACAAATCGCTCCTTTATAAAGTTTCGGCGTTGAAAATTGCGCACCACTTTTGTCACTGCCGCAAAGCGGGTGACAACCGACAAAATAAGTATTCTTGGGTAAATATTTATGGGCTTTATTTTCAATAAGTTCTTTGGTTGAGCCTAGATCAATAACAATTGCTCCTTGTTTAAGAAAAGGAGTAATTTTTTTAAAATAATCGATTATGGAATATATGGGTGCAGCTAACACTACTATGTCGCTGCCACAGACAGCTTTACCTAAATCTTTTTCAACCTTATCAACAATATTTAATTTCGAAAGCCTTTTATAAGTAGATTTACTCCTTGCATAACCTACAATAAAAATACCGGAAAAGTTTTTCTTTATGGCAAGGGCTAAAGAGCCTCCCATAAATCCTACGCCAAGAATTGCAATTCTTTTTATAGATTTCATAAATTTATAGTTGCCTGCCACAGGCAACTGCAATTGACTCTAATTCTTTCATCAGTTGAGTGAAATTTTCTGGAATAAGCTGCTGTGGCCCATCGCTTAAAGCTTCTTCCGGTTTTGGATGCACTTCAATAAGTAAACCATCTGCACCGCAAGCCAAGGCAGCTTTGCTAAGTGGTGCAACCAAACCCCATTTTCCGGTTGCATGAGAAGGGTCTACTAATATAGGAAGATGAGAAAGTTGTTTTACGCAAGGAACCGCGGATAGGTCAAGCGTATTACGCGTAAAATCTTCGAAAGTCCTTATTCCCCTTTCGCATAAAATAACATTGAAATTTCCTCCTGCCATTATATACTCAGCACTCATTAATAATTCTTTTATGGTGGCACTTAATCCTCTTTTTAAAATAACCGGCTTTTGGGTTTGTCCGACTTCCTTTAATAGATTAAAATTTTGCATATTGCGCGCGCCTATCTGTAAGATATCCGCATATCGCGCAACCAATTCGACGTCTTTAGTGTCCATTACTTCTGTAACTGTTGGAATGTTTAATTCGTTTGATACATCTTTTAAAATCTTCAGGCCTTCCTCACCGAGGCCCTGAAATGTATACGGGGATGTACGCGGCTTAAACGCGCCTCCACGTAAAATAAGAGCTCCTGATTTTTTTACTTTAACAGCAACTTCATGCAGTAAATCGCGGGATTCTATCGAGCAAGGCCCGGCTATAACAACGAGTTTTTTTCCGCCTATCTCAACACCTTCTCTTATTTTTATTACGCTGTTTTCTTTTTTAAATTCTCGAGATACTAGTTTATAGGGTGCCAAAACCGGCATGACCCTTTCAACCCCTGAGAAAGCTTCCAGAGGCTGCACCCTTATTGCATCTTCCGGGCCGATAATGCCCATAATTGTTCTTTCCGTGCCCCGGGAGACAAGCGCCTTTAACCCTAATTTTTCGACGCGCTCTATCACATGGTCTATTTCTTTCTGCGTAGCTTCTTTTTTAAAAACAACAATCATCTCAATCCTCCGTATTCAGGTAATTTTCGAAACAACGTATAAATTTTTCATTTTCCTTATGCAGGCCCACTGTTACGCGAAAATAATTCTTAAGCCCCCAGCCGGAAAGTGGCCTGACGATTATGCCTTTTTTAAGAAGATAAGAATTAAACTTATTTGCATCTTTCTTAAAATCAATAAGCACAAAATTAGTTGCGCTTTCTTTAAAAGATACATTTAGCCTGCGCAATTCCTTATATAGGTATTTTTTTTCGTTAAGAATATACGAACGGGTATTTTTCAGAAACTTGTCATTTTTTATTGCAGCTAAAGCTGCCACCTGGGCAAACCTGTTTATATTAAACGGCTCTCTTATTTTATTAAGCACATTGGCAATTGCTTCCGTGGTTATCGCATAACCGATTCTTAGCCCAGCCAAACCATAAACCTTGGAAAATGTGCGTGTTATTATGATGTTGCCTCTCTTCTTTAAAAAATCAAAGGTATTGGGAAAATCCGAAGGAGCGAACTCAAAATAAGCCTCATCAAAAACAACCAATATAGTTTTGGGTATGCTTTTAAGAAACTCTTCAACTTCTTTTTGAGCAACATATGTTCCTGTCGGATTATCCGGATTGGCTACAAAAATAATCTTGGTTTTTTTGGTAACCTTGCTTGCCATTGCCTCCAAATCGTAACGCAAGTTACTAAGCGGCACTCTTATTATTTTCGCCCCAAAAACAGCGGATTGTATTTCATAAACAAGAAAAGTCGGATAGCCTATAATTACTTCATCTTTATTCTCGATAGTTGCGCGCAAAGCAAGGGTAATAAGCTCATCGGAACCATTTCCGAAAACAATCTGCGATTCCTTGACTTTCAGCTTTGATGCCAGGCTCCTTCTTAGATAGAACGAGCTTCCTTCGGGATAACGGTTTATATTGTTTATTTCTTCATAAATTGCTTTTCTGATATAAACCGGCACAAAAGGAATTTCATTGGAAGCAAGCTTATAGACTTCTTTTAACCCCAGCGCCCTTTTAACCTCTTCAATAGGCTTTCCTGGTTCGTAAGGCTTAATTTTATTTAATCCTTTTCTAAAAAGCATTTTGCTCCTTTTGAATAAATCTCTGGTTGGACTAATTTAAATTTTCGTAATCAACGTTTAACTTTCTTTCGGATATGACCCAAGAATCTTAACGAAAACACACTGCTGTTCTAACTGGATGAGTGCTTTTTGCACATTCGTTGAATTTCTGTGGCCTTCAAAATCAATAAAAAAGTAATACTCCCAGGGTTTTTTCTTTGAAGGGCGTGATTCTATTTTAGTAAGGTTGATACCATATTTCTTGAAACTATACAAAACATCATGCAATACTCCTATTCTGTCTTTTACGGAAAATAAAATAGAAGTTTTATCTTTTCCGGAAACTCCGCTGTCATAATTAGCTATTATCAAAAAACGCGTAATATTTGATGAAGAATCTTCAATTGAAGAAGCTACTACGTTCAGGCCATAAGTTTCAGCAAGAATTCTATTACCTATGCATGCTCCGTGCCTGTCTTTCTTTGCCGCTATCGCTGCTTTTGCCGTTGAAGTTGTAGGTATGAATTCAACGCCCGGCAGGTGGCGGCTAAGCCAGATGCGGCATTGCGGAAATACCTGAGGATTCGAGTATACCTTTTTTATCTTATTTAAGGTAATACCGGATGCGGCTAAAAGGTAATGAGAAATACTTAGAGTTGCTTCCGAACATATTTTTAAGTTAGAGTCAACGAACATATCCAGAGTATAATTTATTACTCCTTCTGTTGAGTTTTCTATAGGCACAACTGCGTAATCTGCTTCTTGCCTTTCCACTTTATCGAAGCAATCACTTATACTTTCAGCAGAAATATATTGCGCTTTTTTGCCGAAATTTCTTATAGCGGCAAGATGAGTAAATGTACCCTGTGGCCCAAGATAAGCTACTCTTAAAACCGATTTTAGGGAACGACAGGAAGAAAGTACTTCTCGAAAAATATTTTCCAGGTCAACCGAGGCAAGCGGGCCTTTCCCTAAATCTTTCAGCCGCCTTAATATATTTGTTTCCCTTTCGGCGGCATAATTACTTAATTTATTTTTTGTTTTAATCTTATTGATTTCAATAACCTCTTGCGCCCGCCTATTAAGAAGTTTAACTATTTGGGTATCTATATTGTCTATTTTTTTTCTAACCTTTTCTAATTGCATTTTCCCTCCTTCAATTGCCTGTACTTTTTTTCTGCGATCATTAAAGAATCGATATGGCCTATATCTGTCCAGCTTCCGTTAAGTACATACCCATAGACTTCTGTCTTGGTTGTAAGCCATTTTATATATTTTCCTGCCGCATCGGTAGTCTTTTCTCTTTTTAAAAACATATCTAAAAATCTAAGTGATTTTTTGGGGAAAAAATAAATACAGGTTGCCGCGAGAGTCGAAAATGGCTTTTTAGGTTTTTCTTCAAGCTTTATTATTTTTTTATTTTTATCTATCTCGACAATCCCATACCGCGAAGCGTTTTTTTTATCTTTTACGTCATATATTCCGACACAAGGGCTACTCTTTTTATAGGCAAAACTGACAAAACCAGTGAGATTATCATCAAATAAATTATCCCCGCCTAGGATAAGCCAATCATCCTGTTTACCAGCTATGGCAAAATTAATATCTTTTACGGCTCCCAACCTGTCTTCGGGGGTGTTTGAACCATCATTTATGATATCAAGGTCTATTTTATATTTTTTCTTCCAACTAAGAAAATCTTTATAAAATTTATTATTGGATACAACTACTACATTCTTAACCGGAAACTTTTTCTTTAAGATGCCTATTTTCTCTGTGAGAAAATTCATCAACGGCTTATTGCACACAGGCACCAATGATTTTGGCAAATTTAAGGTTAGGGGATATAATCTTGTACCATAACCGGCGGCTAAGACGAGTATACGCATATTACTTTTTTTAAATGAATCTTCTCAAACTAAAGCCTGAAATTCTCTATATTCTCCCCGCCTTCGCTATATACATGGTAAATTTCCTCACCCGCTCCGCGGGTAAGCAAATTTACCATGACTCCGGCGGGGTTAATCGCCCCTCAGAAACCTAGCGCTCAAATTATTTGAGTGTCTGGTTTCTGAGGGTCGATTAAACCAGAAGTATTCTATCAAAATCATCCTGCAGTATTTTTTTTAATTCATCCTGAATATACTTTTCTACTTCCTTAGCGGTAGGAAGCTTCACTGCTTTTTCAGCGATTGCCTTCGCGTCTTCAAATCTAACATTTCTTATCAGTTCTTTTATTCGAGGCACTCGCGGAGGCGGCATGCTGAATTCATCGATCTCAAGCCCAAGAGTAAGAAAAGCAAAAAGAGGCTCTCCTGACATTTCTCCGCACATTCCAACCCAGATATTATTCTCGTGTGCTACGTCTATTACGCTCTTTATCAGCCGAAGAACTGCCGGATGCCCGGGCTCATAAAGATATGCGACTTTTTCATTTGCCCTATCTACGGCTAATGAATACTGTATCAAATCATTCGTGCCAATGCTAAAAAAATCACTCTCTTTCGCCAAGGTGTCCGCCGTTAAGGCCGCGGAAGGAACTTCAATCATTGTTCCAATAGATATATTCTCATCAAAAGAGATACTTTCGTGTTTTAATTCCTTCTTGCACTCTTCCAGAAGTCTTTTAGCTTCTCTTAGCTCTCCAATTCCGGAAATCATCGGAAACATCACTTTAACATTACCTTCAACTGAGGCGCGAAGTATGGCCCTAAGTTGCGTTTTAAAAACATCCGGGCGCGCCAAACAAAATCTTATGGCACGCCAACCCAAAAATGGGCTCATTTCAAGAGGAACCTGGGGTTGCGAAAGAAATTTGTCCCCCCCTATGTCGATTGTTCTTATGATTGCGGAATATGGTTTCATTTTTTTTGCAACATTCAAGTATGCTTTAAATTGTTCTTCTTCTGTTGGTAGGTCGCGCCTGCCTAAGAATATATATTCTGTACGGTAAAGCCCTACACCCTCTGCCCCGTATTCATGCACCAAGGAAAGTTCTTCCGGAAGTTCTATGTTAGCGGAAACTATAACTTCTTTTCTATCTTGAGTTGAAGCCTTTAACTTGGAGACATGTATCGTTTTTATATCTTTTGTTATCTTGGTAAGTTTCTTCTGATATTCTTTTACAATTTTTTCTGCAGGATTTATTAAAACCACGCCTTCGGAACCATCAACTATGAGTCTCTCTCCTGATTTTATATTTTTTGTAGCGACTTCTAAACCGACAACAGCGGGTATCCCCAGGCTTCTTGCAATTATTGTAGTATGCGATGTCCTTCCGCCTACGTCAGTTACAAACCCTAAAATATTTTCTTTAGGAAGGCTTGCGGTTTGAGATGGAGAAAGGTCGTGAGATACAATAATTACCTTTTCCTTCAAGCCTGCAAGGTTTGTGCCTTCTTTTTTAAGAAGCTTCCTTAAAACTCTTCTCGAAACATCTTCGATATCTATTACTCTTTCCCGCAGATACTCATCTTCTAATCGAAGCAAAGTATCGACATATTTTTTTATACTCTGGGAAAAGGCATATTCTACATTTACTTTCTTTGTTTTTATCTGCTGAATAATATCCTCTATCAGAACTCTGTCCTCTAAAACAAGTAAGTGGGCTTCAAATACCTTTGCATGGTCAAACCCCAAATCATGCAGAATCTTTTTTTGCAAATTAGATATCTCTTTACGGGTCTCAATAAGAGCCTCTTCAAGGCGATAAATTTCCTTTGATATATCCTCATGAGATATTTTTATCTTAGGCGCAGAAAGATCTTCCTTGCCAAGCACAAAAGCTTTGCCTATTCCTATTCCACCGGAAGCAGCAATTCCTTTTAATCTATTCACTTTCTCTCCTTAAAAATTCTTTTATTTCTTCAAATGCCTCTTTCGCATCTATCCCCTCGATAATAAGCTTAAGAGCTGCTCCACAATTAACACCCAAGCTTAAAATCGCAATTATTGATTTTCCATCGACGGTTTCTCCGTCTTTTTCCAGCATAATTCTTGAATCGAACTTATTCGCAATTTGTACGAGTAACGCGGCTGGACGCGCATGCAAACCATGCGGATTATTTACGATAATTTCCTCTTCAATCCTTTCCATTTTCTTTTATCATAATTATATATGTCCATAATAATTTTTGCAGCCTTCTCAAAATCATGATGGAGATAGTTGCTCCTGCTTACAACATCTCCCTCAAAGACTACAGCGCCCAGTTTACGTAGACGTTCCCTGTCAAAAATTACAGGAAAAGATTTATCCTGTGAATACCTAAGAAGCAGGTTATAATCGAGACGGCCTGAATTTACCAGGCAATAGTTCATGATATTTTTTTTAGAATGTGTAAGCAGTGCCTCTAAGTGGTCCGCAGCAGTAAAGCCGTCAGTTTCTCCGGGCTGCGTCATAACATTACATATAAAAAGTTTTAAGACGTTACGTTTAGAAATTTCTTCTGTTATTTGCTTTATAAGTAAGTTTGGTATTATGCTGGTGAATAAACTTCCCGGACCGAGAATAATCATATTGGCCTCGCGTATCGCCTCTATAACCTCAGGATTTGCACACGCATTTGGCGGCGTTAGATAAAGCTTTTTCACGGGCTTTGTCCCTTCAGAGATTTTATCTTCCCCTTCTTTTATGCTTCCATCTGTGTATTCCGCTTTAATGCGTATTTTTTCAAGACTCGAAGGAATAACTCTTCCTCTTATGGCTAAAACCTTACTCGAAGCTTTAATTGCGTCTTCGAAGCTGCCTGTAACCTGAGTCATCGCTGCAATAAAAAGATTGCCAAAACTATGCCCTTTAATTCCGTCTCCTTCTGTAAAACGATACTGAAAAAGATCTCGCATAAGCTTTGACGCTTCAGCCAAGGAAACCAGGCAGTTACGTATATCGCCCGGCGGAAGCATGCCAAGTTCTTCGCGAAGCCTGCCAGATGAACCACCTTCATCAGCAACAGTAACAATAGCAGTTATGTTTGAAGTGTAGTCTTTTAATCCTTCCAATATTGTAGATAAACCGGTGCCACCGCCTATAGCAACAATCTTTGGCCCTTTAGACAGAAATCGTTTTTCATAAATTACATCCAACAAATTTTTTTCATCGTACGGATATATCGCCTCAAAAAAACTTTTGATAAGGTACGCTGTACCGAAAATAAATAACCCTATACCTGCAGTATAAAGCGCCCGGTATATAATGAGTGCCATCAAAGATTTTTCCCGCGAGATCAGGTGAGATGAAATAAATATCAAAAATACACCCAATAAAAGCAGGATAATCCATCTTTTTATTTTAAGCCCGGGATAAAACCATCTTATTATTTTTATAAATTTTTTCATAAAATAAAGGCTAACGGCAATTACCTGATTAATTGCTGCTGCTTATTTACGAGGGCGAGAACATCTTCGCTAGTTGTAGCGCTCTTTAGTTGCTGTACAAAATATTTTTCGCGTAACATTCTTGCTAAAAAAGCAAGCATTTTCAAATGCAAACCTGCTTCTTTTTGATTAGAAAGAAGAAGCGCTATAATATTCACTGGTTCTTGGTCCAGAGAGTCAAACTCTATTCCTTCCTGGGAAACAACAAAGCAAAGCACTATATCTTTTATGGAACTTATCCTTGCATGAGGAAGGGCGATGTAACCGCCTATAGCCGTTGAACCCATTTCTTCTCTCTGAAACAGATTCTTTAGAATTTCTTTTTCGCTATCTTTGCTTATTTTCTTTTTATCTATGAGATGTTTTAAAATTGCAGCTAAAATTTTCTTTTTACTTTTTTGCTTTAGCCCAATTATGATGCTGTCTTTATCGAGGTAATCAAGAATATTTATGTCCATATTTCAAATCCTTTGTTATTGTTTCTTCTCTTTGCTGCCAGTAGATGCTGGATAGGAAACATTTTCTGCCTAATATATAACTATCAAAGTAGCCACAGAAATTTGGAACGGGCGATGGGTAGCAACTCTTTGCCGAAGGCAAAGCTTCTTAACCAGTTGTTCCCCAACCTGCATCATACTAAAAAACATATTGTGCGTAGCGCAAAGCTATCAAACAACCACGATAGATATAAGCGGGCGATGGGAATTGAACCCACAACCTTCACGTTGGCAACGTGACGCTCTAGCCGGTTGAGCTACACCCGCTGAAAAAAGCATTTATAAAGGGTTATTTCCTTGTTTTTTCAGCGCGTCGAGGATACAGATCCGAGACGAGCAAAAAAAGCACTTATACAAGGTTATTCCTTTCGAACAAGCAAAAACTGCCGCGGGAGAGATTGTATGTAGCCTTCGCCGCAAGGCGAAGCTTTCTTATACTACATCCAACGCTGCTACCGCACAAAACTGAATTATCAAAGGCTAAAAAAGCCTTTCGAACAAGCAAAAACTGCCGCGGGGGAGAGTTGAACTCCCATCCCAAAGGGACATGGTCCTAAGCCATGCGCGTATGCCAATTCCGCCACCGCGGCGGCGGAAATCACTTACTAACAAGCTCCTTTCTATCAAAATTTCCGAATACACTTAAATCTATGAGCCGCCCGAGGGTCGTATGCAATCTCCGACGGTAGTCGGAGCTTTTTTCACCATTGCATCCGACCATTATGTTAAGACAAAGCTCTAAGTCTCTTTGCTGACAAAACTTTCAAAGAACCTGAAATCTATGAGCCGCCCGAGGGTCGAACTCGGCACACCCGCCTTAAAAGGGCGGTGCTCTACCAACTGAGCTAGCGGCCCGCGAAAACAATTATACAGGATTATTCTTTATCTTTTCGCGGTACTTCGGCGAGATTGCCTAGGTACCTGATAAAATATTGGCATTACAGATTAGCGGGAATTAGCGTTTTAGAATTCTTTGAGCTCTTTTTCTTTTTCCCCAAGAAGCTTATCTATATCCGTTATATATTTATCGGTAAGGCGCTGCAATTCTTCTTCTGCATTGAAACGGTCATCTTCAGAAATTTTCTTTTCTTTTTCGAATGTTTTTATTTTATCTTTCGTATTCTGCCTTATGGTCCTTACAGAGACTTTCCCTTCTTCCGAAACTTTCTTTACTATCTTGATAAGCTCCTGCCTTCTTTCTTCGGACAAAGCAGGGACAATCAACCGTATAATTTTTCCATCATTAACCGGAGTTATGCCTAAATCTGACTGTAGTATCGCTTTCTCTATTTCTTTAAGCGCTGACGGGTCCCACGGGCTTATTACAACAAGCCTTGCTTCCGGAACACCAATTGTTGCAATTTCCTTAAGAAGCGTAGGGGCTCCGTAATAATTAACGCGCACGCCCTCAACCATTTTGGGGTTTGCACGCCCACTACGAAGTTCAGAAAATTCTCTCTTTGTAGCTTCTATTGCTTTTTTCATTTCATCTTCTGTTTCTTTTAAAATCTGTCTTGCAACCATAAAGCCCCCTTACTTAATTAAGGTACCGATGTCACGACCTGCGACAATATCTTTGAGGTTTCCTTCTTTGATGAAATTAAAAACTATTATCGGCAATTTATTTTCCATACATAAAGTTATAGCTGTAGAATCCATAATTTTAAGCCCTTTGCTTATAACATCCATATAGCTTAATTTTTTAAAAAATATTGCATTCTTATCTTTAAACGGATCAGATGAATACACACCATTGACTTTTGTGGCTTTAAGCAAAACATCAACATCAATTTCAACACTCCGAAGAGCCGCAGCTGTATCTGTTGTAAAATAAGGATTGCCTGTGCCTGCGACGAATATTACTACTCGTTTCTTTTCCAAGTGCCTCATAGCCCTTCTTCTTATGTATGGCTCTGCTATTCTTTGCATTTCTATAGCCGTCATTACCCTTGTAGGTACACCTTGATTTTCCAATGCGTTCTGAAGAGCAAGGCCGTTTAAAACTGTCGCAAGCATTCCCATATAATCGGCAACAGTACGCTCCATCTCAAACTCCTTGGAGCGCATAGCACCCCTAAATATATTTCCGCCGCCAAGCACAACGGCAATCTCAACACCGGAAGCTGCAACTTCTTTTATCTGCTTTGCAAGGTGGGCACAAACTGAGGTATCTATGCCATGAGGTTGTTTTCCAAGGAAAGCTTCCCCGCTTAGTTTAAGAAGAATTCTTTTATATTTTGACTTCATTTATCCTTCTAAAGAAAACCTGGCAAACCTTTTAATGATAACATTTTCTCCGGTTTGCGAAACAACTTGCTTTAAGTATTGTTCTACTGTTAAGCTATTATCTTTTACAAAAAGCTGCTCGACGAGACAATGCTCCTTTGCATACAGCTCAATATCGTCAATTTTAGAAAGCTCTTCAGCAGGTATATTTTCCCTGTTTAAATACTTAGGATTAATCGCTGCAACCTGCATAGCTATGTCTTTTGCAAATTTTTTAAAAACTTCCGTGCGGGCAACAAAATCGGTCTCGCAATTAATCTCAACCAATGAGCCTAAATTCCCTCCAAAGTGGACGTAAGATTCAATTAAACCCTGAGAAGTGCGCCTGTCTTTTTTCTTCTCCATTATGCTGGCGCCTTTTTCCTTTAAAATCACAAGGGCCTTATTGAAATCTCCCTTTGTTTCCTCTAGGGCTTTTTTACATTCATTTATTCCGAGAGAAGTCATTTCTCTCAGTTTTTTAATCTCGGCTAAGCTCATTTTTGGGCCTCCTTAGGTGATTGACGTTTTTTGGGAAGTATCTTCTTATCTTTATCGGCCACTATGGTGTCTTCTAACGTTTCATATTTTTCTACATCGGGTTCGTCATTTTCTTCTTCGGCGGCTTTGGCTTCTGCTGCTTCTCTAATTAAATCTGCTGCCTTCTTGGCTTCCTCTTTTATCGCTTCAACCAACAAAGAAGTTACGTACCGGACTGATTTTATTGCATCGTCGTTACCGGGAATAGGATAATCTATAACTTCAGGATCTGCATCGGTATCAATCAACGAAATAATGGGAATTGACAACCTGTTTGCTTCTTTCACGCATGCCGTTTCTCTTTTAGGGTCAACCACATAAACGCAGGCGGGAAGTTTATCGAATGATTTTAAACCGCTATAAATCTTTTCCATTCTCTCTATTTCTCTGTTTAACTTAGTAACTTCCTTGCGTGGCATCTTATCAAATTCACCATTATCCCTTTTCTCAAGAAGCGTTACATACCTTTTAATCCTTGTGCGTATTGTTGAGTAATTCGTAAGCAACCCCCCTACCCATCTTTCAACCACATAAGGCATATTGCAGCTACTTGCTTGCTCTCTTATAAGATCACGCAACTGCTTTTTTGTGGCCACAAAAAGAACCTTTTCGCTTCGTTGAACTATCTTTTTGGCAAATTCTTTAGCTTCTTCCAGCTTTTCGGCTGTTTTTTCAAGATCTATTATATATATATTTTTTTTCTTGCCAAAAATAAATTTTTTCATTTTAGGGTTCCAATGCTTGCTTAAATGCCCAAAATGGACCCCGCTTTCTAATAATTCTTTAATAACTTCTGTTAAAGCCATAACCAAAAATCCTCCTTTTAATGTGCTACTCGGCTATTTCGCTTGTAAGCAAACCCTTGCTTGCAAAGAAAAAGTATACCATATTTCATTATATTTTCAATAATATTTATAGCGTTTGATGGATTAAGCTTTTAAGCAGGATGCGCTATCTGAGCACGTAAAAAAGGCAAATTGTGCAAATTTGCTGAGTGCTTATTTTGTATTATTTTTATCATATTATACGTTAAATTGCAACTCATATAACTTTTTATACAAAGTGTCGCGAGAAAGAAGCTCATTGTGGCTACCTCTTTCAACGATGGCCCCTTTTTCCATAACAATTATAATATCTGCTTTCTGGACGGTAGAAAGCCTGTGGGCAATAACAAAGACGGTTTTGCCCTCCATAAGATTATAAAATGCGTCTTTCACCAGTTTTTCCGATTGCGAATCCAGCTGGCTAGTTGCCTCATCAAGTATTAATATCGGCGCATTTTTTAATATTGCCCTGGCTATAGCTATCCTCTGCTTCTCTCCGCCGGAAAGCCTGAAACCCCTGTCGCCTATGATAGTATCAAATTTTTTTGGAAAGTTTGATATAAAATCGTAAGCGTAAGCTTTTTTTGCTGCGCTGACTATTTCTTCTTCTGTTGCATCAAGTCTTCCATAGGCAATATTATCCCGCACCGTAGCGTTAAAAAGAACCATCTCCTGGGAAACTACGGATATGAGCGACCTTAAAGAACATACTTTTAATTCTCTTATATCTTTGCCGTCAACATAAACTACCCCTTTTTGACAATCGTACAACCTTGGCAGCAAACTTACTAAAGTAGACTTTCCTGCGCCGGAGTGCCCTACCAATGCAGTAATTGCTCCTTTTTTAGCGGTTAGATTTATTTCTTTTAAAACATAATCATCTACTTCGTTATATTTAAACCAAATATCTCTATATTCTATAGAATCGTTAAATCCCGTTATCTCTTTGGCGTCAATGTTATCTCTTACCTTAGGCTCTTCATCTAGAATATCATAAATACGCTCGGAAGCAGGAATTGCCTGTTGATTTATTGCGTGAACATTAGCTAATTTTTTAAAGGGGCTAATCATAGACATAAGGGAAGCCATAAACAAGCCAAAAACACCAAAAGAAACTTTGCCTAGAATAACCTCACGCCCGGCTATGGAAAGTATTATCATTGCAGCTACAACGCATATCAATTCAGTTACAGGGGTTACCATAATAATTCTTTTTACGCTCTTCATCGTAAACCTGTAGTACTGCTGGTTGATTTCTTTAAAACGCTTAATTTCGTAATTTTCACGGCAAAAAACTTTCACGATATAAGCACCTTGTATGGTTTCTGTAAGCAGCGAGTTTAAATCAGCCATTTTATTCTGCACTTCGCGGGAAAATTTCTTTATGCGTTTTCCTATTTTGCTTACCGGAATAAATACCGCGGGAAATATTAAAAATACTGCATATAATTTCCAGGATATAGCAAACCCAAGCGGCAATGCAACCAATCCAAAAACTACTATTTGCATGCTTTCGAATATCAAATCGGTAAGCGCATAGGAAAGCGCGTTTGATATACAACCGACATCATTGGTTATGCGCGAAATCAATTCCCCGGTCCTCTTCTTTGCATAAAAATCGAGGGATAAGTCCTGAAACTTGGCATATAGTTTATCTTTTACATCTTTTACCACGCTCTGCGCAATCTTATTCATAAGATAACTTTGGAAAAAAGTAGAAACGCCTTTTAGCGTAAAGAGACAAACGGCAAATATAGGTAGCACCATAAGAAGCGTCATGGGTTCTATGGAGTTGAGCTTGTCGACAACGGCTGACAAAAGGTGGGGCAATTTAATCGCCTGGGGTATAACTATGGGCTTATTGTTCATTATCCTGTCTACGAGAGGAACAATCATTCCCAGAGTAACTCCGTTAAATATGCTGGAAATTCCTATACAGACAAAGGCTGAAAAAAACAGCCCTTTGTAAGGCTTAGCCAGCTTTAACAATTTAAAATATTCTCTTAAATATTCAATCATAGTTATTATAATTACGTGTAGGCAAGAGTAATTTTGCCATTAGATTTGAGGTGCATTCTACCACATCAATTGACTTTCCTCAAGGTATTTGATATTATACACAGATTAGCACAGATTATCTAAACGTAGCAGGTAACACGTAACAGGTAACAAGTTTTTAAACGTGACACTTGATACGTGCTACTTTTAAACAATCCGTGATCATCTGCGTAAAATATGAGAATAGGCGTAATCGGCATAGGAAAATTAGGAAGCATACATTTACGTATTTACAAAGAGATAAGCGACGTAAAACATATATGTATCGTTGATTGTGACCCGGCTAAATTAGCAGCGCATCCCGATATAGAATCTTTTACCGACTATCGGCGTTTGCTTGGAAAAGTCGGACTGGTAAGCATTGCTGCACCAACCATAAACCACTTTGAAATTGCCCAGTTTTTCTTAAAAAATCATGTTCCTGTTCTGGTAGAAAAGCCAATCACCCAAAAATTATCCGAAGCAGAAAAATTGATAAAAACAGCTAAGGGCAATAAAACTATTCTTTTTGTCGGGCATGTCGAGCGTTACAATAATGCCTATCTTGCCATAAAAAAACAAGTTAAAAAACCGCTTTTCATAGAATGCCACCGCTTAAGCCAATACCCCAACAGAAGCCTTGATATAAGTGTAGTATTGGATTTAATGATTCATGACCTCGATATCATTCTTGATTTGGTAAGAGCAGAAGTGAAAAAAGTCGAAGCAAAGGGGGTTAAGGTACTTTCGGAGAAAGAAGACATAGCAAATGCGCGTATCACCTTTGAAAACGGGTGCGTTGCGAATATTACAGCTTCACGCATATCCGCTAAAAAAGAAAGAAAGATAAGGATATTTCTATCACACTGCTATATTTCGCTGGATTTCGCCGAGCAGCATGCTGAAATATATCAAAAAATAAAAAACCAGATAACCAAACAATCTTTGGCTATAGACAAAGAAGAACCGTTAAAAAAAGAAATCCTTGACTTCGTTAGCCTGGTAAAGAATAATAAATTCGATATTGCCGACTCCATAAGAGCAAAAAATGCCCTTAAGCTTGCCTTGGATATCGAAAAGATTATGTCGGCATAACATAAAAGCTATCAGCTGTCAGCTTTCAGCCCCCCCTAAGGGGCGCTTTTGAAGGGCGGCTGACAATTGAGAGCTGAAAACTAAGAGCTAAAAAATGAAAAGAATAATAATTATCGCCGGTGATAAATCAGGAGATTTATACGGCGCAATGCTATGTAAAACGCTTAAAGAACAATATTTGGGAGTTGAAATATTTTCTTTTGGCGGTGAGCACTTAGCAAGATATTCGACCCAGCGCATTGACCTTTTATCACATTCGGTTTCCGGCATTTTCGAAGTGCTACTTTGCCTTAAAGACTTGCTTGAAACCTATTCCCAGGCTCTGCACGAAATAGAAAGCATAAACCCTGACCTTATCATATTAATAGATTTCCCTGATTTTAACCTGCAGCTTGCAAAAAATCTGAACAACAAATACCATATCTTTTACTACGTAAGCCCGCAAGTCTGGGCGTGGCGTAAAAGGCGGATAGAATCAATAAAAAGATATGTTAACCGGATGATTGTTATCTTTAGATTTGAGGAAGATTTTTACAGAAAAGAAAAAATGGAAGTTTATTATTTTGGCCATCCGCTTCTTGAAGTAATTACGAAAAAAAATATCGAGCCTAAAAAGATAATTTCTTTTATGCCCGGCTCGCGTAAAAACGAAATAAGAAATCATCTTCCGGCGATGGTCAAATCCAAAGAGCTTATCGAAAAACAATTACCGGGCTATCAATTCAGAATAATACGCCCCGAAAACATACCATTACAATTTTATACGAAGATGGCTCCTAATATTGAAATTGTAGACCATAGTTATGAGAGAATAGAAGAATCTGCTTTTATCATTACTTCATCAGGGACTGCAACTATTGAAATTTCTATCCTGGAAGTTCCCTTTATAGTTATATACAAACTTAACCTTTTCAGCTGGCATCTACTCAGGAAACTTGTGAAATTAAGATTTATA
>Ga0265297_10003029_pt1 | contig 31735 bp, 27 predicted proteins | sample Munlanlwell13791_FD_192502 | JGI IMG/M metagenome (GOLD analysis project Ga0265297, IMG submission 192502) | Leachate microbial communities from a municipal landfill in Southern Ontario, Canada - Leachate well 137-91 | ecosystem: Engineered > Solid waste > Landfill > Unclassified | place...
GAATCGGGCGCATACAATGAGGAGAAATTAGTTATCCTCATTTTTGATTCTGAACAAAGGCGTAAGCGGTCTCAGCGGAATAATTTTAATTTTCTCGGGATCGGCTTGGCTGTTTTGGTCATTATGATCGCTTTGATAGGATTGCTTCCCAGGATTATGGTGTCGATTTATAAACAGGAAGAGGATGCGGAGAATGGCCCCGGGAAAGTTTATCATGGCTACACGAAAGACGGCAACCCGGCGAGTGAAGGGGGTGAGCCGGTTTTATTCAAGGCCATGGAAGGCACTTATGAGAAATATGACCCGGAAGGCCATCTCACTGAGGAGCATTATTACGAGGGCGGGGAATTGCGCCGCATCAAGAAGTTTAACCTCCAGGGCCGGGTGATATCGGATGTCACTTTACCCGGGGGGAAGAAATGATCTCGTTGATAACGATGGCCGATGAAAGCCGGCGGGGAAATTTTCTAAATACGGATCGGTTTTTTTATGCGGATTTCTCAAAACAAGGGACGGAGCAATGAACAAGAAAATCCTGGTCGTTGATGATGAGGCGGATCTTTGCGCATTGATCAAAAGGTTCCTTGAGGCGACGGGCAGATATTCGGTCATAACGACGACTCTCCCAGAGGAAGCGGAAGGTATCTGCAAAAAAGAAAAGCCGGATCTTGTCCTTTTGGATATTGTTATGCCGCAGATGAAAGGAACCGAACTGATTAAGATTTTGCGGACGGATCCCCAAACCAGCCGGATAAAAATAGTGGTCACCAGCGGCGGCGGCGAAATGACCTATTCGCGGGAAGAAAAGAAATGGAGCTGGCAGCCCAATCGGCCGCTTGTTTATGAGCGGGGCGAGATCTTTAAAGAAAAAAGCCATAGCCTCGCTGCCGAAAGATACGGCGTGGATGATTACTTGGCAAAACCTTTTCCTCCGGCTTTTCTTTTACAGGTCGTGGACGACCTCTTCAACAACGACAAGAACGACAAGAACGACATATCCGAATAGCTCAGCGGGAGATAAAAATTTTCAAAGATGCGCTATTATGTCGATGGACACATCCATTCACGATTTTCTCGCGCCACCAGCAAAGATCTTAATCTGGAAAATATTTCTCTATGGGCCCAACTCAAAGGGATGCAGGTCGTCGGAACGGGGGATTTCGTCCATCCGGCGTGGCTGAAGGAACTTCAGGAGAGATTGGAGCCGGCGGAAGCGGGTTTTTTCAAACTCAAGCCGGATTATGACCGAGAGGCCCGGAAAGGCCTGCCCTTGGCGTGCCGGGGAGATGTGCGTTTTATCCTGTCTTGTGAAATATCCAATATTTATAAACGCTTAGACAAGGTCCGGAAGGTCCATAATGTCATTTTTGCGCCGAGCTTCGCGGCGGCGGAAAGGATTCAATCCCGGCTGAGCAGTATCGGCAATATCCATTCTGACGGCCGTCCGATATTGGGGTTAGACTCCCATGACCTTTTGGAGATTGTCCTGGAATCGGATCCTTTTTCTTATTTGGTCCCCGCGCATATCTGGACGCCATGGTTTTCTGTTTTTGGTTCCCAGAGCGGTTTTGATCATATCGAAGATTGCTTCGGAGATTTGACCAAACATGTTTTCGCGCTGGAGACCGGGCTTTCGTCGGATCCGCCGATGAATTGGCGGTTAGGCCAGCTTGATTCTTTCGCGTTGGTTTCCAATTCCGATGCCCATTCCGCGGCAAAGCTCGGGCGGGAGTCAACCATTTACAACACGGATTTTTCTTATCAGGGGATTTATCGCGCCCTGGCCGGGTCTCACCAGGACGGGTTGGAGGGCACGGTTGAATTTTTTCCGGAAGAAGGGAAGTATCATTATGACGGCCATCGCCTTTGCCGGAAACGGATGCACCCTAAAGAAACGAAGCAAGCCGACGGCGTATGCCCGGTATGCGGTAAGCCGGTCACGGTGGGGGTGATGTCGCGGGTGGAAGATTTGGCTGATTTTCCGGAAGGGCGAAAATCGCCGCGCTGGCGTCCGTATCATAGCCTTATTCCCTTAGCCGAAATCATTGGGGAGGCCAAAGATGTTGCCCCCGGTTCGCAAACCGTGCAGAAAATATTCATGGACATCTTGGGCCGCCTGGGCAATGAGATGTATGTCTTGCGCGAGGCTCCCTTAAAAGATATCGAGAAAATAGGTGGCTCGCTGCTTGCGGAGTGCGTCCGGCGCGTGCGTAGCGGAACCGTTAGTATCGCCGCCGGTTATGACGGCGAATATGGGACGATCAGCCTTCTTTCTCAAAAGGAGAGAGACGGCCAAGATAACCAGATGACCTTATTCTAAAGTGAGAACATATGATAAAGGAATCTATTCCCGTCGAAGGAATACCGAAAGACGTTAATAAAGCTCAATGGAAGGCCATCCTCCATGCGGGCAGTCATCTCTTGATTGTTGCCGGCCCGGGGACGGGAAAGACCCACACCCTTGTTCACCGTATGGCCCATATTTCCGGCCAGTTGGAACGGGGCCAGAAAATTTTAGCCGTTACTTTTACCAATAAGGCTGCCCGGGAGATGAGCCAGCGGCTGGCCGGTCTCCTGGATCATCATTCCGGGAAGGTCACGGCGGGGACCTTTCATCATTTTTGTTTAAGCATCCTGCGTCAATACGGATCGCGCATCGCTCAGGGCGAAAATTTCCAAATTGCTACCGAGCCGGACATCCATTCCGCGGCAAAAGAATTATGGGCCGAGGAGAGTTTTTCCTTTCGCAAGAATATCCTTGAGGAGATCTCTTCCTGGAAATCCGTCCGTTTTCGTGAGCCTATGCCCGGGAATGTCCGGAGGTATCAGGAACGGTTGCGCAAAGATAATCTTTTGGATTTTGACGATCTGCTGCTGGAAACTCTCAACCTGTTGACGGCGGACACCTCCGTCCTTCGGGACGTTCAGAAAACTTTTCGTTTTATTTTTGTGGATGAGTATCAGGACATCAATCCCTTACAGCATGCCTTGCTGAAAACGCTAGTGGCCCCGGGAATTTATTTAACGGCCATCGGCGATCCGAATCAGGCGATCTACGGATTTCGCGGCAGTGATGTGCGTTTTTTCGAGAGCTTCGCGCAAGACTTTCAGGGCGCTTCCGTTTTTTTTCTCCAAGAGAATTATCGTTCCGCGTCCAATTTGCTCAAGGCCTCGGGCCAAGTCATCGAGAAAAGCGGATTTCCCGACATCCCGCCACTAACCGCCCAAATATATCAGGAAGGACGACTGCTTATTCATGAGGCGTCCACGGATAAGGCGGAGGCTGAATATGTTGTGCATCAAATTGAAAAGTTGGTGGGAGGGACCAGCATGTTTTCCCGGGATTCGGGCCGTGTTGATAACGCGGGAGAGGCCCGGAGGAGTTTTGGCGATGTCGCTGTTTTGTATCGGCTGAATAGTCAAAGGCGGATACTGCAGGAAGCCTTTGAACGCAGCGGGATTCCCTTCCAGGTTTCCGGCGACAAACCGCTGATCGCTCAACCGGTCATTTCTAAAATAGTCAAAATGATCATGCGGGAAAGGTCCCGGCTGAGTCGGCCGGGGAAGGGATCGGGAATCGTTGAGGCCTTGCGATCGGTCAGGGACTGGGCGGATTACCGGGAGATCCTTAAGGAGAATCCTGATGCCGAGGAAAATTTTTCCAGGCTGATTCATTTCGCGGGGGCCTTCACGAGTTTTGATGAATTTATCGACTATGTTTTTCTTCAGCGGTCGGATGATCTGCTGGAGGAAAAGGCCGAGAAGGTCTCTCTGCTGACTTTGCATGCGGCTAAGGGGCTGGAGTTTCCGGCCGTCTTTATCATCGGTTGCGAGCAGGGCTTACTGCCCTTGCGCTTGGACGGTTTTGAGACAAACATCGACGAAGAGAGAAGGCTTTTTTATGTCGGCATGACCAGGGCGGAGGAGCAGTTGTTTTTAATCCGGGCCAGGCGCCGACGCCTTTATGGCCGGGTTTATCAAAATTCGCCGTCTACTTTTATCTTTGATATTGAAGAGAGATTAAAATTACTGGATAAACCCGAGCCGTTAAGAAGTCGCGGGAAGGGGAAAGGGATTCGGCAAGAAAAGCAGTTGAGTCTGTTTCAGCGGATCGGAAAATTTTAGAGAAGGGATAAGCGAACGAATAAATTATTAAATAGATGAGGAGTGCTTTATGAATTTTCTCAATGGGCTATGGGAGTATGCAATCGTTTTTGGCAGCGGGGTTATGGTGAGTTTTACCCCTTGTATTTATCCGGTGATCCCTCTGACCGCCAGCCTGATCGCCGGGGCTAATGTCCGGGGGACGAAAAGGCAGGGCTTTATTCTTTCGGTATTGTATGTTACCGGGCTGGCGGTCAGTTATTGTGCGTTGGCTGTTTTGGCTGCTTTGACCGGACGGGTTTTCGGGCAAATACAAAACAGCCCGCTGACCCTTATCTTGATCGCCAATGTGTTGGTGGTCTTTGCGCTTGCGCTGTTTGATGCCTTTCCGCTGCCTTCCCTGGGGTTGAGCCTGCAAAATAAGATCAGACCGCGAAACGGATGGACACTATTTCTCTTGGGCGTGTTTTCCGGATTGATCATCGGCCCGTGCACCGCTCCGATACTGGGGACACTTTTGCTTTATGTGGCGTCGAAGCAGAATATCCTGCACGGTATTTCTTTGGTCTTTGTGTTTTCTTACGGTGTGGGGGCTTCCTTGATTCTCATCGGGACATTCAGCGGATTGTTAGGGGCGTTGCCGAAGTCCGGCCCATGGCTTGTCCGGATCAAGCGGGTTTGTGGGCTGATTTTATTTCTGATGGCGGAGTATTTACTCATTAGGGCCGGGCTGGGGATGAGGTGAGGCAAGAGTTTTTTCATCGGATATCGCCTTGGCGGCAAGCGGAACCTTATTCGATGGTTGACAAATTTTATGTCCACCATATAATGAAATGGCTTGCGGAGAGATTATTTCTGCTTCTCTAAGAGGGACTTCCCCCCGGCTTTTTGTTCTTATCGGTAAAATCGGTAAAAGGAGAAAAGATGGTCAGCGGTAATCTGGTATTTCCTTTAATAGGCGGGCTGGGCTTTTTCTTCGTCGGTATGAAGATGATGTCCGAAGGCTTGAAGAAGATAGCCGGCGACAGATTGAAAACCATCTTGCATTTTGTTACGAGATTTCCGGTATCCGGCGTCCTGGCCGGGATGTTGGTCACTTGCCTGATTCAGTCTTCCAGTGCGACAACGGTTATGGTGATTGGGTTTGTTAATGCGGGGCTGCTCACGTTACGGCAGGCTATCGGGGTTATTATGGGCGCCAATGTCGGAACGACCATGACCGCTTGGCTGGTTTCTTCCATGTCTATTTTGAAGATCACGAATTATGCCTTGCCGGCGGTGGGCGTCGGTTTCGCGGTTATGACTTTCGGCAAAACACGAAAGGCCAGGTCGTGGGGGGAAGTGTTGGTCGGTTTTGGGATGTTGTTTGTAGGCCTGGATTTCATAAAGGATTCGTTTCTTCCGTTTCAGGAGAGCGTGTTTATAAAAAATTTGTTCACGCAATTGGCGGATAACCCGCTATTAGGCGTGCTGGTGGGAATTATTATTACGGTGTTGTTGCAGAGTTCCAGCGCCACCATTGCTATCGTCCAGGTGATGGCCTTCAATGGGCTGGTCAGCTTTGAAGCGGCTATCCCGCTCATTTTGGGAGACAATATCGGAACGACAGTGACGGCGCAGTTGGCCGCGTCGGCCGGGGCGAATCTTAACGCCCGGCGGGCGGCTATGTCCCATACCCTCTTCAATTTATTCGGAGTGGCCTACATGTTGTTCTTTGTTTATTCCGGGTGGTATGTCAAGTCCATAGAGTTCCTTGTTCCCGGCGAATTGACAGCCAGGAATATCATGCTGCACATCGCCGTGGCGCACAGCGTATTTAATGTGATCAATGTCTTGGTTTTCCTGCCGTTTACGGGAGCGTTAGAAAAGGCCAGCATATTTTTTGTTCCGAAAAGAAAGGGGGCTTTGGATTTGGGCCCGCAATATTTGGAAAGGCATCTTTTGGATACTCCTCCGCTGGCCATGGAACAGGCCAAGAAGGAAACGATCTATATGCTGACGGTGGCTTCGAAAGCGGTCCATTCTGCGGTGAATATCTTCCTGACGGATGATCCCAAGGAAATTGAATCCGTCTCTGAATATGAGAAAACAACGGATACTCTGCAGTCGGAAATCACGCAATATTTAATCGATTTATCGCAAAGGGAATTGTCCCCCGAAGATTCTGAAGAATTGCCTGTCTGGATGCATAATGTAAATGATCTGGAGAAGATAGGGGATCGCGCGCAGAATATCGCGGAACTGGCCCGGAGGAAAATCGATAAGGGGCTTTCGTTTACCGGCGAGGCTTTAGCGGAAGCAAGGATCATCTGGGATACGGTTCGTCAGATGCTCGTTGAGGCCGAACAATCCTTGAGGGATAATGATGTGGAATTGGCGAAGAAGATGCTGGCCCGCGAGGCCTTTATCAATGATTTTTATGACCGATCTAAGGCCGCGCATGTCCAGCGGCTCAATCAGGGGGTTTGTCACCTGGGGGCCGGGTTTGTCTTTCTGGAATTTATCGACAATATGGAGAAGATAGGTGACCGGTTAACGAACGTGGCCCAGAGCGTGATCGGGAAGATGAAGTGGAGAGTGAAAGAAGAAAAGGCTCCTCTCCCGTCCCAAGTAGTTTGATTTTGGTCCCGGTGGATAAAAATTGTGCAGTTAAAGACTAAAGTGAGGGACAGAAAATGGGTAAAAAAATTTTAGTTGTTGACGATGAAGCGGACATCCTACGGTTGATCGAGGTAAGATTAAAGTCCAAAGGCTATGAGGTGGTTACCGCCGCTAACGGCCAGGAGGGGTTAAATAAGGCCCAGCAAGAAAAGCCGGAATTGATCATCACGGATATCCTGATGCCGGAGATGGATGGGTTTTTGTTTTACAAACAATTAAAGAAGGATCCGGATTTGGCAAAGATTCCGGTTTTGGTCTTGACGGCCCGCGGAAAAATGGAGGACACTTTTCGGGTCATGGGTGTTGATGATTTCATCGTCAAGCCCTTTGTCGCTGAAGAATTATTGGAAAAGGTCAAAAAGGGTATACGAAAAATTCTCCCGGACTTTGAGGTTGAGGGCGAAGCATCAGGCACGGTAGGGAAAGAAGCCTTACCCGTCGGAGAGGCGGGGGAACCGCTTAAGCAGGAGAAAGCAGCCCCGGCTAAGCCGGCGGTCGAACCTAAGCAGGAGCCCGGATCCCCCCAGCCGCAGACGGCGGCCCCGCAAAAGACCGTTGCCCGAACGGGCGCGAAAAAGATCCTGCTCGGCGGCAACACGAATTCTATTTTAGACAATATGAAGACTCAGCTCAAAAGCCGGAAATGTGCCGTTGAGGTGGCCTTGAAGAGCGCTGATTTAATTGATTCGGCCGCTAGTTTTGCTCCGGATTTAATCATTATGGATGTCTTGTCCGAGAACGGCTCTGCTCATGAATGTATCCTGAAACTGCGCCGGATAGCGACTTTCCGGAAGAAGCCGGTCATTGTTTATAGTTTTCTAGACAAGGATAACATCGGGGACAGCACCGTGCTCCAGAAGACGATGGATATTGATAAGGCCAAAAGGATGTGCATGGAGAGCGGGGCAACGGATTCGATCGGGAGTTTTGATTCAGGAACTTTTTTAGCCAATATAAATAAATATCTGGATGCAGCTAACTAGTTTATTATCGTTTGTATTCTTTTTTTCCGGGTTCTCTTCCTTGATCTATCAGATCGTTTGGCAGAGGTTGCTCACCATCTCTTACGGGGTGGGCGCTGTTTCCGTCAGCCTCATCGTAAGTATTTTTATGGCGGGGTTGGGCCTGGGGGCGTTAATGGGCGGATACTTGGCCGAGAAGATCAAAGACAAGATCAGGCTTTATTTTATCATCCAACTTGCGATTGGTGTCTTTGGGCTCGTCAGCCTGCCGTTTCTGGATTTCCTGGGAAGGCACACCGCGGGCAGCGGCTATTTTGTGGCTTTCCTGTACATGTCTTCTTTCCTGTTTTTACCTACCTTTTTAATGGGTATGACCCTTCCGGTGGTCACGAAAATTTTTAATTCGTTTGTGCGGGATTTCAGGAAAACAGTCGGCTTCCTTTATTTTATCAATACGCTGGGTGCGGCCCTGGGCGCCTTATCGGCCAGTTATTTTTTTATTTCTTTCTGGGGATTGGACGGAGCGATTTATATCGCGACCGGTATCAATTTCTTTCTCGCCGCTTTAATTTATCGAAGCAGCTTTCTTAGCTATGCGCCGCAGGAGAATACCGCGGAGGTTCAGAAGGCCGGGGCGCCGGTCCTCGGGCGCTGGGCTTATCCGATTGTTTTTGTAACGGGGTTCTTGGCTATCGGGTATGAAATCATTTGGATGAGGGTTATCGGAGTCTTGGTGAAGGAGTCCGCTTATACCTTCCCGAGTATTTTAGCGATATATTTAACGGCGATAGCCTTGGGGAGTTTGTTCTCCGGGAAGAAATCTTTTCGTGCGAAGTTAACCGATCCCAGGAAAATGTTTTTTTGGATACAATTTCTTATCGGCCTTTCGGTTATCATTATTTTTATCGGATATTATTATTTTACGAAATATACGGCCTTTTCATTTTTTACCCGGACCTCTTTTGTTATCGACCCCCATCCCTATCCTTTGCTTTTTGTTGCCCCTTTTTCAATTTCTATGTCTTCCCAAGTTTTTATGGTTGGGCTTTATGGTCTTCTGGATTTGTTCTTCTGGTCAATGTTTTTTGTCTTTATCCCAGGGTTCTTGATGGGGATGAGCTTTCCGCTGGTGGCTTCACTGGCCCTGCGGAACAAAAACCGCGAAGGGGAGACGGTGGGGTTGGTCTATTTTTTTAATGTGCTCGGGAACGTGTGCGGCGGGATTCTTACGGGATTCTTCTTGCTGCCCTATTGGGGGACGGAACGGATCCTGTTGACCTTTGCCGTCATCGGCATGGCGTTTGGTTGGTTGGCGGCGAGTGAAAAGAATAGCGGCAGAAAAATTATTCAAAATTTGTTAATCAGCGCTTGTGTTGTATCGGCCATCTTCTTTTTCCCGCAAAGGGGTGAATTGTATAAATTGATACACGGGGTGGAGGAGGACGAGCAAACGAAAGTTTTTTTTGAGGAAGGAATCAACGGGGTGGTCTTAACGACTCAAAGAAAAGATTATGTCTTTAATTTTATCAACGGGGTCGCGCATGGCGGCCGCCCCGGATACCGGTTCTATGCGGATACGATTCAGGCCGCCGCGGCTGTGCCCCATCAGATCCGGGACGTCCTTATTATCGGTTATGGGACAGGGTCAACCATGGAGATTGTTTTGAAATTAAAAGAAGTGGAAAAGGTCACGCTGGTTGAGATCAACCGGGCATTAATGAAAAATCTCAGCAAGATGCCTTTATTCCAGAAATTGTTGAGTGATAAGCGGATTAACATCGTCATCGATGACGGACGCAGGTTTCTTCTGCGCACTGATGAGAAATTCGATTTGATTTTAATCGACCCCCTGAAGTCCCGATCCGCATACAGCAACAATCTTTATTCCCGGCAATTCTTTGAAATGATCAGCCAGCATCTAAAGCCGGGAGGCGTTTTTCAAGTTTGGATGGATGAGCTGGAAATTATGCCGAGCACCTTGACCCGTGTTTTTAAATATGTGCAAATTTATATCACCGGCAGAAGCGGCGCGTTCTGTCTGGGCTCCCAGGAACCACTGGGAAATAACACCGCAAGGTTCAAAAGATTGTTAGGTTCCTTCAAGGAGGATGCTTTCCACCAAGTCGTGCTGTCGTATCCGAAGTATCTGGGTAATCAGGATAGTTTAAGAGCACGTTATCCGCTTAGTCTTATCAATGAGGATTGGAGACCTTATTGTGAATATTATTTAGGCCGATTATTCTTTCGGCCTAGATCGAATAAATGAAAGTCGAGCGGACATCATGGCTGACGAGCGCAGGCGAGCAGAGATTCCGGACGATAACCTGAGCCGTGTGATATAATAGAATCCAGGCAGGATCGAGATGAAGAAAGATATGAAAAAGAAGCTCGCCCCAAAACCCGTTTTGGTTTTTTCTTTCCTTGTTTTTATTATTTGTGTCCCCTTCCTTATCCGTTATGTCTTAAACTCTTATTCTCAACTTCAGAAATATTTGCTGTTGCGCAAGGCCGGCAGTTGTTTTGATGCGAGGCAATGGGATGAGGCCATAAAAACTTATGAGAAATTACTTACGCTGGATCCCCAGGAGCCGATGATGTATTGGGAGCTTGGGTTGGCCTACCGGGAGAAAGGCGATCGCGCCGGCGCGCAAAGGCAGGCAAAAGAATTAAGAAGGCTGGGATATTTAGATTGGTCTGAGCGGCTCGAGACTCTCTTGGCGGAATCCGACCGGATTATCTTTTATTCCGGAGAGAATCTCCCCAGTAAGGGGCAATGAACTTTCTAAAAAACTAATGCTTTTATCTTGTGTTTGCAAATTCCAGAAGGTAGAATACACCACAAGTGCTTTTTCGGAGAGTTAAGCCCAAGGAAAGGTTAAGATCATGGCGGAACTGACCAAGGCAAAAAGGATTCTAGTCGTCGATGATGACCCGGTTATCATTAAATTGGTGGAAACCCGGCTACGGGCCAAAGGGTATGAGGTGATGACTTCGAGCGAGGCTCCCAGCGGACTGGAGAAAGCACTCAAACAAAAGCCGGATCTGGTGATCCTGGACGTGATGATGCCCATTGTCAACGGATATAATTTTTGCCGGCTGTTAAAAACGCAGGAAGAATTCAAGAAGATTCCTGTTGTCCTTTTGACGTCACGGGCGGGAGGAGAAGACAGAAAGATCGGGGAAGAGGTCGGGGCCAACGCGTATCTCACCAAACCGTTTGATATGGACGATCTGCAAGCTAAAATAAAAGAACTGTTGCACCTGGCCTAGTCGCCTGGTCTTGGGGATGAATTATGCTGAAAGTTTTTGAGAAAATCGGAGCCACCGTCAAAAATTGGATTATCATCGCCGTTGAATTCCTGCAGTTGATTTCGCAAACCCTCTTTTGGATCTTCGTCGGGCCCTCCAAAGACAGACCAGTCAAGTCAAAGCCTGTTTTCGAGCAGATGGTTTTTATGGGCGTCAAATCGATTGTTATTGTCTTTTTTGTCACCCTTTTTACCGGTGTTGTCCTGGCCATGCAATCAGCTTATCAGTTAGAAAAAATGGGCGGGGTCATCTATGTGTCGAGCCTGGTCAGTATTTCGATCTGCCGGGAATTGGGCCCGGTTTTGACTGCGTTGGTCTTGGCCGGGCGAATCGGCGCGGCGATCACGGCGGAGATAGGCTCGATGAAGGTTAATGAGCAGATTGAAGCCTTGGATACGATGGCTATTAATCCGGTTCGCTTCCTCATCGTTCCCAAGTTTTTGGCGCTGTTATTTATGCTCCCCTGCCTTACGGTCATCGGAAATTTGTCCGGGATGCTCGGGGGTTACCTGGTCGGAGTTTATAACCTCAAAATTAACGCGCCGCTATATATTCAGACGACGTTTAAGTTCCTGACGTTAAAAGATATTTATACCGGGCTATCTAAGTCGATTATTTTTGCCATTATCATATCCATGGTCGGAAGTTATCAGGGCCTGAAGACCAAGGGAGGGGCAGTCGGCGTGGGGCGCGCGACGACCATCAGCGTGGTGACCAGTTTTATTCTGATCATTGTCGCGGATTGCGTGATGACCGCGATATATTATTTTTCGAATATGTGACCTTCGCCTCCGCGAAGGATAACGCATTCTTTTTGGTGAAGGCCAAGTATCTTCCTGAATATGAGCGAAAAAAAAGTCATTATCAAGTTGCAGGATTTGTTTAAGTCTTTTGACGGTCGCCTTGTTTTGCAAGGGGTCAATCTGGATGTCTATCAGGGTGAGATCTTTGTCATCATGGGCGGCTCCGGCTGCGGGAAGAGCACCCTGTTGCGTCATATGACCGGAGCGATTACGCCGGACTCCGGCAAGGTTTTCTTTGACGGGAAAGATCTGACGACTTTGAGCCAGGATGAGAAAGAGAAGATCAAGCGGCGATTCGGCATGTCTTTTCAGTCTTCGGCCTTGTTGGATTATTTAACGGTTGAAGAAAATGTCAGCTTGCCTTTATGCGAGCATACAAAATTAGACCCCAAGATCATCAATATTATCGTCAAGATGAAGCTTAATCTTGTCGGGTTGCAGGGTTTTGATCAGCTTATGCCCAGCATGTTATCCGGCGGCATGAAAAAGAGGGTCGGGCTGGCGAGGGCTATCGCGATGGACCCGGAAGTGGTCTTTTATGACGAGCCGACATCTGGGCTGGACCCGGTGGTTTGTTCTGTGGTTGATAAACTGATTGTCGATCTGAGTAAAAAGCTTCTCTTAACTTCCGTTGTGGTTACTCATAATATGGAAAGTATCTTCCGCATCGCGGATAGGGTGGCGATGCTTCAAGGAGGGAAAGTCCTGGAGATCGGGACCCCGGAACAGATCAAGAACTCGGCCAATCCGGTCGTGCAGCAGTTTATTAAGGGGCAAATCGACGGGCCGATCAATTACGTCGGATAAAAGTTTTCGTCAATCCGTCACAATAAAAGATTTCGATTTAGAAAATAAAGGAGCGGGGCATGAAATTGAATAATGAAACAAAAATAGGCATCATGGTTGTCGTTGCTCTGATGATCCTGGCGGTGATAACGATTAAAACCGGCGAGATCAAGTTTTCCGAAAAGGGATACGAGCTGAAGGCTTATTTTTATAATATCGACGGTGTTGACCCGAATTCCCCGGTCAGGCTCAATGGATTAGAGATCGGGCTGGTGAAAGATATCAAAGTGGTCTATGGCGATGATACCAAGATGGAATTGACTCTTTTTATCCGGGATGGTTTCAAGATCCACCCGGGCGCCCAGGTTTATGTCAAGAACATGGGATTGTTGGGCGAAAAGTATATCGGTTTGACGTTAGGCGACAGCAAAAAGGGATATCTGCCCCCGGGCTCCTCACTGCAGGGAGAAGAACCGGCTAATTTGGAGAAAATCATGGCGGACGGAGAAGACATCGCTTCCAACCTGAAAGAGATTTCCGAGCGGATCAATGAGCGATTAAAAATAAACAGCACGTCCATCGATGAGATCATCGCCAATCTCAAGGCGACTTCACAGAAGGTCAGCTCCATGGCCGAGAGCCTCCACGAGCGTTTAGAGATCAACAAGAATTCCTTTGATGATATCGTAAGCAATCTGGACGCGGCAACGCAAAACTTTGAAGAGATGAGTTGCGACCTTAAAATAAATCCGTGGAAACTTATGTACAAAACACGGGAGAGAAAAAATTCCGACGCGGCTGATGTCTCGAAAAAGGCCACGCGCGGCGGGGCGAAAGAATAAAAGGACACGCGGCGTCTGATCTCGCCGCCGGCAGATGGCTCCGGGGAATATCCCGCGTGTGCCGAGAAATGTTATCCTGTGGGCGATATCGGATTGGAATATCCCGGCTGGCCATTGTTGACGGCCGGTTTTCCGGGCAAGTGAATACGGGACGTTAGCTGACGGTTGTTAGCGTGAAGATGTCCGCTTCTTTCTTATCTTTTTCCATCAATCCATTTTCAGGTGAGGCGCTGGTCATATTGTTCCCGATCAAAAGGATGCAGGGATATCCCTATGGTGTCTACGAGAAAACTGAGTCATCATGAAATCGTCCACCGGCAAAAAGAAAAAATCAAAACGCCCAGGCTGCCTTTGCAAGTCGTTTTGAACAATATCCGCAGTCTTTATAATGTGGGTTCTATTTTCCGGACCGCTGATGGCGTCGGAGTCGAGAAGATATGGCTCTGCGGCATAACGGGAAGGCCTCCCCAGAAGCAGATCTCCAAGACGGCCTTAGGCGCGCAAGAAAGTGTCAGCTGGGAATATCATCCGGATGCCCTGGAACTCATCCGGGAACTTAAATCCCGGAACATGCGGATTGTCCTGTTGGAACAGATGGCGGGGAGTATTCCTTACCAAGAGTTTGAGGCGAAGGCGCCGTTATGTCTGGTTATCGGCAATGAGATCCAGGGCGTGTCCGAAGAGCTTGTTTCGCTTTCTGACGCCGCGGTTGAGATCGAGATGTCCGGGCTGAAGAATTCTCTCAATGTTTCGGTGGCCTTTGGGATCGTTGCTTATCATATGAGGCAATGTTTGGTAAAGGAGAGATAAATAAAGGAGTTTCTTTCATCCGGACAAATTTTTTGGTATATAATGAGTCAGCATTCAACGAAAAATTATTTTATATAAAATTTGAACATAAGGAATAAATGAAACCTGTATCCGAATACATGACCCCGGTCGTTGTCAGCGTCGGTCTTGACCGGCCGGTGGAAGAGGCTGTTGTCCTGATGCGGACGAAAGGCATCGGTTCGGTTTTGGTCATGGATGCCCAAAACAAGCCGGTGGGGATATTCACGGAGCGTGATCTTTTAAAGAAGCTCGATTTTCAGGATTTATTAAAGTTGAAATCCATGGAGGTCGGCGGGGCCATGACGCAAGGGTTGAAGACGGCGGACCATGCTGCCCCCTATGCGGAAGTCATTGACCTCATGCGTCGCCATAATATCCGGCATATGCCCGTGCTGAAAGACAATGCCGTGGTCGGTGTCGTTTCGTTGCGCGACTTGGTTCGCCACTACATGGATGATATGGAGCTTTTGCTGGAAGAGAAACAAAGAATGCTTTTGGCGAACTTGGAGAAGATCCAGAAGTCGGAAGAAGAACTCAAACTGGCCAACCGGGATTTGATGACGAATGAGAAGGCCCTGCGGATATTGATCAAAGATAAGGAAGAGACCCAAAGAAGGTTGCTCGCTACCCAACAGCAGCTTGTTCAGAGCGAGAAGATGGCGACGGTGGGGACCCTGGCCGCGGGCATCGCGCACGAAATCAAAAATCCTCTGGGGATCATCTTGCAGGGGATAGAAAGAATCGAAAAAAATTTAAAGGCGATCGGGGATGAAAAAAATTCGCCTTTTGTCAAGATAGTCAAAGACGCCACCGAGCGGGCCACCAAGGTGGTCCTGGCCCTTTTGAAATACTCACGCTCTTCCCAGGTGGATTTGCAAGAATTTGATATTTGTCAAAGCATCGAAGATGCTTTTGAGCTGGTGCGCAACAGCGAGAAATTCGACAGGGTTGTTTTTAAGAAAGATTTCCCGCCGGAGAGCTGCCTTGTTCAAGGTGACAAGATTATGATCGAACAGATCTTTGTCGACTTATTGACGAATGCCGTTCAGGCCATGCCGGACGGCGGCGAGATAAATATAAAAGTTTACCCGCATACGGCGGAGGATATTTCAGAGCAGCGAGATGAGATAGTCGTTGAGGTTCGGGACAGCGGAGTAGGCATAGCCCCGGAGATCATCAACAAGATCTTCGATCCTTTTTTTACGACCAAGGATGCGGGGGAAGGCACGGGGCTGGGGTTAAGCACTGTCTATTTGATCATGAGCCAGCATAAAGGCAAGATAACGGTCAACAGTGTTTCAGGAGAAGGGACCACGTTCACTCTCAGATTCCCAATTAAACAGCAAGCCGATAAAAAGGAAACGGAGGAATAAATATGCCCGATAAAATAAAAATAGTCATGGTAGACGATGAGGCTGATCTGTGCTTCGTGGTGAAAACAAATTTAGAGGAGGCCGGGGAGTTTGAGGTTGTTACGGTCAGCAAACCGGAAGCGGCGGAGAGCGTTATTCTTCAAGAGAAGCCCGCCTTGGTTCTCCTGGATAACATTATGCCCGGGCGGAAGGGCTCGGATATCGTCAAGGAATTGCGGAAGAAAGACGCGGAAACCAGAAAAATCCCTATTATTATGGTTAGCGGAAAAGGAGAGATGGTTTTCGATAAGCGAAAGCGTGAGTTTAAATGGCTGCCCAACAATCCTTTGGCTAAAACACACGGCCAGCTTCCGGAGGCCAGAAGCGCCGAGGCCTTGGCCCAGGTTTATGGCGTTGAGGATTATATTTCAAAGCCTTTTACCACTGAATTGCTAATCGATGTGATCAAGGATGTCTTAAGCCGATACCGGAAAGCAAAATTGATCGATGAGCAGGCCGAGCCGATGGTTTAGTCCGTGTCTGTTTTTAGCGTAGCGAAAATCATGCGAAATATTTTTCCCCCTCTGGTGGTTTTTCTTTTTATGGCGGGAGGAGCATCCGTCGGCTTTGCCCAGGACGGGATGAGCGGTATTCCCGAATATGTCACGAGGGTCCGGGCCCAATATTCCATAGAGCTTTTGTACAAAGACATCCCGCAGCCGCAAGGAACAACTGCTTTATATCAGGAGGTCCATCCGCGGAATTATTCGAAACTTTTAGCTTTCCTGAAGATCCTCGAGGAAGAGCTTGGCCGGTATCCTTCCCGTTTCTTTGAATTCAGCCAACTCCAGCAGATCTATCTTGTCGAGAAATGTTTCCACCATGACCGCCCGATGGAAGGCCTTTACAACGATCGGGACCGCGTTATCCTGCTTGAGATCGCCCGGGGGTCGAATCCTATCCGACAACGGCATAACATCCATCATGAGCTGTTTCATATGATGGAGCGTTCGGTGCAGCGGATGGTCAGGCTGGATGAGGAGGAGTGGTCAAAATTAAACAAGGATCATTTTGTTTATGGCCAGCCTTCGCGCTACAAGGAGTCAGAAAGTTTTTCTTCTCCGCCCCGGGAAGGATTCGCCACTGTTTACTCTTTAACCAGCCCCCAGGAAGACCGGGCGGAGATTTATGCCTGCTTGATGGTCCGATCGCAAAACAGATTATTATCGAAATGGATGGGATCAGACCCGATATTGAAACAAAAGGTTGAATACATAAAGCGATTTATCGTCGCGTATTGCCCGGAGATGGATGAGCGGTATTGGGACCGTCTGTTCAAAGGAACCGGGAACGTCCCCGGAGAGGATGGGAGCCGTGAAAAAGAAAATTTTAGTGGCCGATGATGACCCGAGTATCGTCCATCTGCTGGAGAATATCCTTGGTCCCCAAGGATATCAGGTGCTTTCGGCGCAGAATGGTTCGGATGCCCTGGCGTTAGCCAAGCGGGAATCTCCCGATCTGGTGATATTAGACGTCATGATGCCCGGGGTGAACGGGTATGATGTTTGTTTCGCGCTAAAATTTGACAAGGCCTACAAACATATTCCGATTATCCTGCTTACCGTGCGGCCAAAAGAGTTGAACGATGAGATCGGCGCTAAGGCCGGGATTGAATATATCCATAAGCCGACCGATACGGTCGTTCTTCTAAAAATGATCGAAAGGATGCTCGGTCCATGACCGCGGTCTAACGTCCGCGAGATTATTGCCGGGAATGACGGCCCTTAATTGGAATCCGTTTTTTTACAATAAGAATGAAGGAGGGGAAAATGGTCGAAAAATTTATTTTTGTCGGTGTTGCCTTGGCGTCCTTGTTCCTCGGCGCGTTCATTTATCTTAAGCCGCAAAAGACTTTTGCCATGCAAAAAAAATTTTATGCCATGATCAATTGGAACATTGAGCCTATCTCTATGGAGAAGGAGATGCGCAACACCAAGGTCATGGGATTATTCCTGATGATCTTCGTCATGTTCACCTGTTTTTACGTTATGATTGAAGCATGAATTTTGTTTTCAGGCGCGGCGTACTTTAAATTGTTTGGTCCTGCTGGTATACTCTCGGCGACGCTTTCCCTTTTGTTTTTCGCCCGGCGATCTTGTCCCGGGGCCGCCTTTTCTGTCCGGAGGCCGAAAACGGTCAGCGGTTTTTTTTATGCCCGGCTTGACCGCGCCGCCCGAGCAGCACGATGCTTATCTGGTATTCTTTTTATTAAAATGGGTCAATGATCAGTGATGATGAATAATCCTTCCCAACAGACTTTCCGTTCGCCCGAGGTGCGGGTGGTGGAGGCATCGGCCGGTTCAGGCAAGACCTATGCCTTGGCGAAACGGTATGTTCAGCTACTCCTCAATCCCCGCCTCAAGGCCGAACAAGTCCCGATACGCAACATCTTGGCGATAACCTTTACGAACAAAGCGGCATTTGAAATGAAGGCCCGCATCCTGGAATTCCTTAAAAAGCTGGCTCTGGGGGGAATCTCCCCGGCGGAGGCCGAGAACATTCTTGCGCCCATAGGCATTGACAAGGAAACCGCCAGCCAGAAGGCCTATGGGATCATGGAGACGTTGATACACAACTATAATTTTTTTCAGGTTAAGACCATCGATAGTTTTATCAACGCGCTTCTTTCCGGATGCGCTTTTCGGATCGGATTAACGGCCAATTTCAAGATCAAAACTAACTCCGCGGAATATTTAGAATACAGTTTGGCCCAGCTTATCGACAAGGCTCCCCGGGATAAGGGATTGCTCAAGACTTTCGATTATTTTCTGCATAATTATTTATACCTGGAGAACCGCACCGGCTGGTTTCCCAAGGAAGACATGTTGGCCATCGTTGGGGATCTCTTCAAGCAAAGTAATACCTATGGACATAGTTTTAAGGTCAGCCAGTTCTCTCTGGACGACTTGATCAAAAAGAAGAAAGTCATTTTAAAACAGCTGAACGCTTTGCGGGAGGATATCCCCGAGGGGACGCACGCGGGATTCCGGAAAAGCCTGGATAAATTCCTGATCCGCCATGTGGCAGGTTTCGATATTGACAGCGTTTCCGAATATCTTACGCACGAGGAATTTCCCGTCCGCAAAGACGCAGCGCTGCCTAAAAAGATCGAGAAACTTTGGTCCGAGCTAAGGGAGAATCTCCGGAGCCTTTGTGAGGAAGAGGCCTGGTCATTGTTCAATCCTTATATTCAGGTTTTTGCTCATGTCCGGGACGGCCTAGCGGATCTATCCGCTAAGGATGATGTCCTGTTCCTGGAGGAACTCAATAAACGGGCGGGACTTTTGTTTGATGAAGATTATATCACGGTGGAAGAACTCTATTATCGCTTGGCAACGCGTTTTCATCATTATCTGATCGATGAATTCCAGGATACAAGCCGTCTGCAGTGGCATAATATGGAGAAGATGGTGGAGGAGGCGCTTTCCACCGGAGGCTCTCTTTTTTATGTCGGTGACCGCAAACAGGCTATCTATGGGTTCCGGGGAGGAGACGTTGACCTTTTTGATGATATCAAACGGAAATTTGAATCGTTTAATGTGCAGGTTGATTTTCTTAATCAGAATTGGAGAAGCCAGAAGTCGGTTGTTGAGTTCAACAATGCCGTATTTTCCGGCGACAATCTCCGGAATTTTATTTCCCGCAAGGAGGCCGAGGAGAAGGAGAAAGACAAGCGTTTCGCGGTCACGTTCCGGGAGGAGGATGTCCGGGAGCTATTAAAAATTTTTCAGGGTTCTCGGCAGACTTGCTCACCGGCGAATGAAGGGGGGTATGTCCGGGTCGAGTATATCGACTTGGACCGGAAAGAAGAACGGGAAGATATCATCCGGGAAAAAACGATTGCCCTTGTCCGGAATTTACGCGAGAGGTTCCCGGCGCGGGATATCGCTATCTTGACCAGAAGTAATTTGCAGGTGGAACAGCTCACCAGTTGGCTGTTGGAGGAGCGGATAGCCGTTGATTCCGAACGGACATCCAATATTAAGGAGAATTTTCTGATCCAGGAATTGGTCGCGTTCCTGAAATTCCTTAACTCTCCGATCGATAATTTGGCCTTTGCCTCTTTTATCCTCGGGGATATCTTTACCCGGGCGGCTTCTGTCCCGCCGGAAGAAATCCAGAATTTTATGTTGGGCCTGCGGCACCGTTGGTCAGCCGAGAAAGATTTGTATCTGTATACTGAATTCCGCAAGGCTTATCCGCTTGCCTGGGAGGCCCTGGTGGAGGATTTTTTCCGGAATGTCGGGTTATATCCGTTATATGAGCTGGTCGTCAGCATTTATCATCGGTTTGATTGTTTGGGGAGATTCCCGGAATATCAGGGTTTTCTTATGCATTTCTTGGAGTTGATCAAGAAGCAGGAAGACGAGTACTCGGACATCGGTTCCTTCCTGGATTATTTTGAGCAGCGGGAGGGGGAAGACCTTTACGTCCAACTATCCGACGAGGATGCTGTCAAGATCCTCACTGTTCATAAGGCGAAGGGGTTAGAATTCCCGGTGGTCATCCTGCCTTTCCTGGGGATGGAAATTCAGGTGGGCTCCGCGGGATCCGATCATCAACAATCCTATATCCTGCAGCAGGACCGGTCGGCCCTCCAGTTGATGAGGCTGAAGAGCCGGTATATCAAATTCTCTTCGGATCTTTATGCCGTCCATTGCCGGGAATATAAAAAATCTTTCCTTTCCGAACTGAATAGTATTTATGTGGCATTAACCCGCGCTCAAAAAGAGATGTATGCCTTCATTCCCAAGAGGGTCAAAAATGGTTTCAATCCGGTCAAGTTCTTGATCCCCGAGGATATTTATGAGAGCGGACAGCCGGGGGTTGAGCGGGCCGTAGAGCGACGCGACGCCGGTTTTATGAAGTTGCCCTGCTCTGAATACCAGGATTGGATTCAATATTTAAAAGACGAGTTTATGGATTACGGCGGGATCAGGAATCGGGATAAACGGCAGAGGGGCGAAGTCCTTCATTTTTTGTTGTCTTGCCTCGGGAATTTGCGGCATGCGGATATCCGCGCGTGCCTGAAGAAGGCCGGGGAGGTAGCCGCGGCGCGTTTTCCTCAGGTCAAAGATTGGGCTGAATATCTTGCCGTGGTCGAGCAGGTGGTGATGACCGAAAGCGTTCGGGAGTTTTTCTTTGTCCCGGATGGGGAAGTCCACGCGGAGCGGGAGGTCATTAGCGCATCAGGGCTGACAAAAAGAATGGACCGCGTGATCGTCAAAGATGATCAGGTGTGGGTGATCGATTACAAAAGCACGGAGGATGATCCCCGGGGGCGGGACGAGCGGCAGGTCCAGGAGTATCAGGATATTTTGCGGGAGATCTATCCCCGGAAGGCGTCGAGGGGATTTTTGCTTTATCTGGACCGGGTGACAGTTAAGGAAGTCCTGGCATGAAAAATTTTATCACCTATAGCTTGGCGGACAATTTTATCGTTAAACTCGCCGATGACCTTGAGTCGAACTTCTTGCGGGACGGGAAAGATATCGGACGGCTGGCTCTCGTTTTTGGCGGGAAAAGGCCGGCGTTATTCCTGAAGCGGGAGCTGGCGCGGAGGATCGGGAAGAGTTTTTTTTCTCCCAGAATATTTACGATCGATGAGTTTATCGGTTATGCGGTCCAGAAAAAAGAGACGTTTTCCCGCGAGCAGGATCTGGACAGCTGTTATGCGTTGTATCAATTGGCGAAAACGGTTGCCCCGGAAATATTGATAGGCCGCGAGGGTTTTGCCCAATTCCTGCCGTGGGCCCGCGAGGTCATTTCTTTTATCGACCAAATGGATTTGGAAAACGTCGAGGATAAAACCCTGCTCAATATCCAGGCGCATGCGCAAATAGGGTATGCCGTTCCCGAAGACATTAACCACTTGCTTAAGAGTGTCGTGGCCCTGAAGCAGGCCTATCATCAGGAATTGAAACGGAACAAGATTTATTCCCGGGGTTTTCAGTATTTGCGGGCCGCGGAGCGGATCGCGGAAACGGACTTTGATGAGTTTGACCGGATTTTATTCTGCAATTTCTTCTATTTCAATCGTTCGGAGGAAAAAATCGTTAAGAGCCTCTATGAGCGGGGTAAGGCCGTTCTGGTTTTTCAGGGCGATGAGAGGCAATGGCCGATATTAAAACGGATCGGTAGAAGCTTCGGCCGGCCCGTTACCGAGGGAGAAAGGCCATATGAGCCGAAATATAAATTAACGTTGGCCGCGGCATTTGATGTCCATTCCCAAGTCGGGGTGGTCCGGGAAATTTTGAAGACGATAAAAAATTTGGATAACACGGTGATTGTCCTGCCGCATCCGGACAATATTATCCCTTTGCTTTCCGAGATAACGCATCTGGTAAAAGATTTCAATATCTCGATGGGATATCCTTTAAGGCGCAGCAGTTTGTATACCTTGTTCGCGCTGATATTCAAGGCGCAGCTCTCCAAGAAAAAGGAGCAATATTATACAAGGGATTACCTGCAAGTCCTTCGCCATCCTTTTATAAAAAATTTAAAATTTTTCGATCATCCGTCTGTGACCCGGATCCTTGTCCATAAGATTGAGGAGATCCTTATGGGGAAAGAAAAAACGGGATTGTCGGGCAGTTCCTTCATCACTCTGGATGAGGTGGCCGGATCGGACGAGGTCTATTTTCTCGCCGAAAAGACCTTGGAGCATCTGGACCTAAAGGTGGGCCGGGCGCAGCTTGAATCTGTTTTGCGCCAAATTCATGATCTGGTTTTCGCCCCGTGGGAAGATATCCTGACGTTTAAGGATTTTGCCCGCGTGTTGAATTTTGCCCTGGATGTCTTGACGGAAAAAAGCCCCCTGAGAAATTATCCGCTCAATCTCAACATCGCCGATAAGATGTATTCCATTAAGGATGAATTTCTCAACGCCTCTTTTCTCGAGGAGAAATTCCCGCGGGAAGAAATATTCAAGATTTTTGACAGTAAGGTGAGCCGGGAGGTGGTGGCGTTTGAAGGGTCTCCTTTAAAAGGGCTGCAGATCGTGGGGCTTTTTGAGACCCGTTCTTTGAATTTTGAGAACGTTATTGTCTTGGATGTCAATGAAGGGGTCTTGCCGAGGCTGCGCATCTATGAGCCCCTTATCCCGCGGGAGGTGATGCTCAGCCTTGATCTGGACAGGCTGGAATTGGAAGAAGAAATTCAACGGTATCAATTCATGCGCCTTATTGCTTCAGCGCGGAATGTCTACCTTGTTTATCAGGAGAGTCAGGATAAGGAAAAAAGCCGTTTTGTCGAGCAATTGGTGTGGGGCGAGCAAAAGAGGCTCAAGACGATGGATGTCTTCCCGATGATGAAGCCTAGTTTTGAAGTCAAGGTCGTTTCCCGGAAAAAGGGGGTTAAGAAAACTCCGCAGATGATCGAGTGCCTGAAGCGGCACACCTATTCTGCTTCCAGCATCAACACTTATCTGAGGGATCCGATGGAATTTTATTACAGCTATGTCTTAGGATTAAAAGAGCAGGAAGATTTGCTGGACGAGCCCGAGGCCAGGCATGTCGGGACGTTTATCCATGAGCTCCTGGAAGAAGGTTTTCGTCCGTTTCTGCACCGGCGGCCCCAGATTGACGACTCCTTTCGCTTCCGGTTCTTAAAAATTTTCGAGAGGAAATTCGAAGAGGTCTTCGTAAAGAATATGAAATCGGATTCTTTTTTATTGCGATCGGTGATGGTGGAGCGGCTCAACCGGTTTTTGGATCATGAACAGTTCAATGAAGAACGGCAAGTGGAAGAGATTCTTTATCTGGAAAATTGTTTCGAAGGCGCGATCCCTTTTCCGGCGGGTGAGGTCAAGTTCAAATACGTGGTGGATCGCGTTGACCGCCTCAAAGACGGGACGGTCATGATCCTGGATTATAAGACCGGCAGTATCGATCAGATGCCGAAGTCCATTGACCTTATCGCGAATATGCCTTTGTCCCGCGAGTCGATCAGTGAGAACATAAAATCATTTCAAATACCGCTTTATTATTATTTTTTGGACAAACAGTTCAAGGAACATCCCATCAACGCGGCCCTTTATAATTTACGGACTCTGGATCTAAAAAAGTTCGATAAAGAAATGGATTTAGACCGGGATCAAGTCAACAAGGTTTTTCTTCGGGCTTTGGATTTCATCATGAATGAAATTTTTGACCCAGATGTCGATTTTGTAGCGGAAAACAACAGCGGCCGTTATTAAAGCTGGATCCGGGCCTTTTTACCCTTTCCTGGAAGAATTTCCTTCAAAATCCTCAAAAAAGGAATAATCGTTCCGTTGGGCCTGTTTTGCTTTAAGAAAGCGGATAACGTTTGACTATTCATACCTTTTGTGATAATTTATCTGGCAATGATTGAGGAAAAAATTTCCTATTTGCAGAAAAATATCTCCTTGATTTGCCAAAGGTTAGGAAAAAATCCAGAAGAAATTACCTTGGTCGCTGTTACCAAATTTGCCCCGGTTGAGCAAATAAAGCAGGCGATTGATTGCGGCCTTATTCATATCGGAGAAAACAAGGTTCAGGAAGCTCAGAAGAAATTTCCGTTATTGCGTCCGGCGAACCCCAATCTGGTGTGTCATCTTATCGGTCACCTTCAAACGAATAAGGTCAAATCTGCCTTGCAAGTCTGTGATCTCCTGCAGTCCATTGATAGTTTCAAATTGGCCAGCGAGGTGGAAAGGCAGGCGGAGAATCTGGGGCGGGAGGTGGATATCCTGCTGCAGGTTAACACCTCCGGGGAACAACAGAAATTCGGGGTCGAACGATCCCAGGCGATTCCCCTGATCAAAAAAATTGCTCAACTTCGGAGGGTTCATGTCCGGGGCTTAATGACTATCGCGCCTTTGAATGGAGTTGAAACGGTTATCCGTCAATGTTTTCGCTCTTTACGGGAAGTCCGTGACGAGGCGGTTGAAAAGTTTTCCGGAGGGGAAAATGTTGACATGAAATATTTGTCCATGGGGATGACGCAGGATTATCCTATCGCTTTGGAAGAAGGGGCGAACATGCTGAGGATAGGAACGGCGATTTTTGAAAAGGCATAAAGGAATTTTATCGAAAGAGATAACACTGGGCAGAAACTTATTGGAGATAACGGGGCGATAAGCTCCGCTGAATTTAAGAAAAGGGATGGATATGTCTGGCACGAAAAAAATCGCCATTATCGGCGGCGGGAACATGGGGGAGGCGATCTTTCGCGGTGTTCGCCGGAAATTCACTGTTTTTATCTGTGAGGCGGATCAGTCCCGCGCGCGGCATTTAGAACGGGTTTTTAGAATAAAGACGAAGGATTTGGAAGAAGCCGTCCGTCAGTCATCCGTGATCATCCTCGCGGTGAAACCACAGAATATGGATGATGTCTTACGGGACATCAAACGCATGATCACCAAAGAGCAGCTAGTTATTTCGATCGCCGCCGGGATCACGGCATCCTATCTCGAAAAAGGTTTGGGGCCCGGGAGAAAGATCATCCGGACAATGCCCAATATGCCGGCCCGGATCGGAGAAGGGGTGACGGCCGTTTGCCGAGGGAAGAACGCCGGGAAGAACGATGTGGCCCTCGCCGTTAAGATATTCAATCAGCTTGGCGAAACTGTTGTGGTTGAGGAAAATTTTTTGGATGCGGTTACGGCTGTTTCCGGAAGCGGGCCCGCGTATGTATTTCTATTTATCGAATGTCTGCTAAAGGCCGCGCGAGCATTGGGCCTCAATCAAACATTAAGCCGGAAATTGGTTTATGCGACTTTGCTGGGCAGTGCCCATCTTTTGGTTCAGCAAAAAGCCGATGCGGCTGAATTACGCGCGAAGGTCACCTCAAAAGGCGGAACAACACAGGCGGCGATGGATGTTTTCATGAGATGCCGGATTGAGCGAATTTTCCGCGAGGCTCTCCAGGCGGCCAAGAAAAGGGCCGGGGAGCTGTCCAGGAAATCATGAGTCGCGGCGCGATCGGTTCCGCGCTGAAATTTTTATCAGTCAGGGGAGGATAGGGTATGGCTAAAGTAGGCATTATCGGGGGAAGCGGACTTTATCATATTGAAGGATTTCAGGACGCCGAGGAGGTGTCGCTGGGGACTCCTTTTGGCATACCGTCCTGCAATTTTGTGACCGGGACATTGGAAGGCGTCGAAGTTGTTTTTTTACCCAGACACGGGAAAGGCCATCGGATTAATCCCAGCGAGATCAATTATCGGGCGAATATTTTTGGCATGAAAAAATTGGGTGTGGATGCCATTATTTCGGTCACGGCCTGCGGGAGTTTGAAGGAGGACATTCAGCCGCTTGATTTCGTGGTGCCGGATCAATTTATGGACCGGACAAACAAAACCCGCGAGACGACTTTTTTTACCGAAGGGATTGTCGCGCACGTGGCGTTTGCCGAACCTATCTCGCCGGAGATCAGCCGTATCTTGATTGATTGCGCGAAGGAAACCGGAGTGACGGTGCACGAGGGAGGAGTTTACGTGAATATGGAGGGCCCGCAGTTTTCAACCAAGGCGGAGTCAAAGCTTTACCGCAGTTGGGGGATGGATATTATCGGGATGACCAACCTGACGGAAGCCAAATTGGCCCGGGAAGCGGAAATATCCTATGCCACCTTAGCCGCGGTGACCGACTATGATTGTTGGCATGAAACGCATGAGACCGTGACCGTGGAAATGATCATCGGGAATTTAATAAAGAATGTGGAGAACGCCAAGAAAATTATCAAGCAGGCTGTTCCCAAGATCGGCAAGCTGACTCAGTTCAGCGCCCAGGGGGCGTTGCAGCACGCCATTATCACCGACCGGAATATGATCCCGGAACAGAAGAAGAAAGAGCTGGGAATCTTAGTCGGGAAATATCTTCAATAAAAGTTTTCATTTACGCCGTCGAGCCGGCCGATTGTTTCGGCGCCTTGATGGCCTGAGGACGTTTAAAAAACATGGATTATCAAAAAACCTTAAATTTGCCTAAGACGGATTTTTCAATGCGCGCCAGCCTGGCGCAGAAAGAACCCTCGCTTCTGGAGCGCTGGCAGAAAGAGGGTTTATATGCTTTGATCCGGGCCAAATCCAAAGGAAAAAAGAGCTTTACTCTGCATGACGGGCCGCCTTATGCGAATGGGAATATCCATATCGGCCACGCGCTCAACAAGATCCTCAAGGATGTGATCGTTAAGTTCAAGACCATGGAGGGTTTTGATAGCGAGTATGTCCCGGGATGGGATTGCCACGGACTGCCGATCGAACACCAACTTTTCAAAGAGCTCAAGAAACATAAATCAGAAGTGGATTCTTTGGACTTTAGAAAAAAAGCGCATGATTATGCGATGAAATATGTCGGCATCCAAAAAGAGCAGTTCGTAAGATTGGGTGTTTTGGGCGATTGGGAAAAACCCTATTTGACGCTTAAGCCCGAATATGAATATTGGATTCTCAAATCGTTCGGCGAGCTTTGTCGCCGGGGATACATCTATCGCGGGTTGAAGCCGGTCAATTGGTGCTTTCAGTGCGAGACGGCCCTCGCGGAAGCGGAAGTTGAATACGAGGAGCATACGTCTCCTTCGATCTATGTGAAATTTAAAGTCAAGAATCCGCAGATCATCAAAGGGCTGCCGGCCGGAAAAGATGTCTACCTTCTTATCTGGACGACGACGCCATGGACGCTTTTGGCCAATGTCGCGGTGGCCGTTCATCCTTCGTTCAATTATGTATTGGCGGACTGCGCAGGAGACATCCTGATCATCGAAAGAGATTTGGCGCGAAAGGTTGTTTTCCCCAAGAGTGAAAGTCCTTGCCAGGAACTGCAGGAAGTGAAGGGAACGGATCTCCGGGGGATCGTGTATGAGCACCCCTTTCAGGTCCGGGAAAATGGCCGGGTCATCGAAGTCGATTATGTGACCAAGGAAGAGGGGACCGGGCTCGTGCATACGGCTCCGGGCCATGGACAGGAAGATTACGAGGCCGGCTTGCTGCACCGCTTGGAAATTATTATGCCGGTTGATGAACGAGGGGTTTTTACGGCGGAGGCGAAAGATTTTGCGGGGCAGCACGTCTTTAAAGCCAATGAGAAGATTATTGAGAACCTTCGCGCGAGAAGGCTTTTGTTCAAGGCGGAAGAGATCGCGCACACTTATCCGCATTGTTGGCGCTGCAAGAAACCGATTATTTTCCGCGCGACACAGCAATGGTTTCTCAAGATTGATCATCAAAATTTAAGGGCGAAATTAAAAGATGCTATCAAGCATTCTGTCCGCTGGATACCGGAGATGGGGGAAGAGAGGATATTGGGCATGGTGAACACGCGCCCGGATTGGTGCTTGTCCCGGCAGAGGCATTGGGGAGTTCCGATACCGGCCTTGTCCTGTTCAGGATGCCAAGGCGACTATAAGTTGTATCCTGAGGTCATTGCCCATTTTGCCGAAATGGTTAAGAATGAAGGAAGCGATATTTGGTTTGAGAAGGAGGTCACGCAGGTCATTCCTAAAGGTTTCGTTTGCCCGGATTGCGGCCAGTCTCATTTCGAGAAAACATACGACATTTTAGATGTATGGTTTGACTCGGGGGTGAGTCATCAGGCGGTGGTCAAGGCCATGCTGCACAAAGGCCTGCCGGTGGATCTTTATCTGGAGGGTTCTGACCAGCATCGGGGATGGTTCCAGTCTTCTCTTATTCCGGCTGTAGCCCTGGAAGACAAGCCTCCGTATTCAAATGTCTTGACGCATGGTTTCGTGGTTGACGGCCAGGGCAGGAAAATGTCTAAGTCATTGGGGAATGTTATCTCTCCGCAAGACGTGATTAAAAACAACGGGGCCGATATCCTCCGCTTATGGGTGGCGGCCAGTAATTATCATGATGACATCCGTCTTTCCCGCGAAATTCTGGATCGCATGATCGATGCCTATCGCAAGATCCGCAATACGTTTCGTTTTCTCTTGGGAAATTTGGACGGCTATGTCCCGGGGGTGGCGGAGGTCCCTTACGGCCAATTGTTGGACATCGATCAGTGGGCCCTGCTTCGGTTACACCAGAATTTGAATGAGGTCAAAGCGGCCTATAACAATTATGAATTTGCAAAAGTTTATAAGTTGATTTATTCGTTTTGTAATGAGGATTTGTCCAGTTTTTACCTTGACATTCTAAAAGATAGACTGTATACTTCCCCATCCAAGTCCGCTCAGAGGCGGGCGGCGCAAACTGTTCTTTTTCATATCGTTAATCATTTGGTGAGATTGATAGCTCCTATCCTGAGTTTTACCGCAGAGGAAATATTTGATTTTATGCCGAAGGATTCTCAATCGCAGGGAGCCCAGAGCGTTCATCTTTTGGGATTGTTGGACGCGCCCGACGAGTGGGCCAATCAAAAGGTCAGAGAGAAGTTTGATTTATTAGTGGAGTTAAGGCCTTATGTTTTAAAATCATTAGAAGAAGCCCGCAGGCTGGAGGAGATCGGCAGCTCATTGGAAGCTAAAATTATTTTTCAGACAGCCAGCAAAAGAGATTTTGATTATTTAACTCAAATTAAAGAAATGCTGCCGGCGACTTTTATTGTTTCGCAAGTCGAAATCAAAAAAGTCGACCAGGTCGCCAATGGGGTGGGGCAGAATTTTTCTCAAACCGAGATATTCATCAAGAAGGCGGATGGAGAGAAATGTTGCCGTTGTTGGAATTTTAGCACGCGGATAGGGGAAGACCCGGAACATCCGGCATTGTGCGGCCGATGTCTAGAAGCTGTCCGAGAGATTATAAAAGCCGGTTAAAAAGTTTGTGGCTGGTCGTATTTTGGGCGATTGGCTCGATGCTATTATAAGGAGATCGGAAATGACAGAAAAGAAATTCGATGACAAGACTCGAGAAAGTTACAAGAGATTATTGATTAAGCTGAAAGAAAATATTATCCATGACATCAAAAACATGTCTTCCGCGGAAGCGGCTTCGTCCCGGGAAGATTCCGGGGATGTTTCCGGGCACGCGCTGCACATGGCGGACGTGGCAACGGATATGTATGATCGCGAGTTCAATTTAGGGCTTGCCTCGAATGATCGTGAATTGCTTACCCGAATTGAGCTGGCCTTAAAAAGGGTCGATGACCGCAGCTATGGTCTTTGTATCGAATGCAAGAAATCTATCCCGATCGCACGGCTGAAGGCTATCCCTTATGTCGAAACCTGCCTGAAATGCCAAGAGCAAATAGAAGAGAAGCAATGGAAAAGGTGAGCGTGTTCGGCCGGCCTTTTTTGAAAATCCGTATGAATGTGAAATCAAAAAACAAAGAATGATATGAGAGATTCGGATCGATCTCTGGTTGACATCTTCCTTTCCCTGATAGCCGTCGTAACTGTTATCTTCTTAGACCGACTTTCCAAGATCTTCTTCTCCGGGTTGCTTTGCGTCGGAGAATCCCTTCCTGTTATTCGCAATGTTCTTCACATGACCCTTGTTCGGAATACGGGTATCGCTTTCGGCCTTTTCAAGGACCAGGGCGTTGTCTTTATTCTCATTCCCGTCATAGCGATTATTTTGCTTGTTTTTAATATTTTTTATTATCAAAGCAATAAGGATTTAAGCCGGACATATATCATCGGTTTTTCTTTGATCTTGGGCGGGGCCATCGGAAATCTCATTGACCGCATTCATTACGGTTATGTTATCGATTTCATTGATTTCAGGGTTTGGCCGGTTTTTAATATCGCCGACAGCGCTATTACTATCGGGGCCGTTATTATTACAATTAAATGCATCCTCTTATCTGCAAAATAGGTCCAGTCACGATTTATTCTTATGGGCTGATGATGGCCATTGCCGTCATGGTCTGTACCTTCCTCCTTTTGCGGGAGGCCCGTCTTCTGGGTTTTCAGCCGGAAATTATTGTGGATCTTGTTTTTTGGGTTGTTCTGGTCGGGATTGCCGGCGCGCGCCTATTTTTTGTTTTTTTAAATTTTAGTTATTTTGTCAGGCATCCCCTTGAAATCATCATGATCCATCACGGTGGATTGGCCTGGCAGGGCAGTCTCATCAGCGGCACACTGTTCGGTTTGGGATATATCCGCAGGAAAAAATTGCCCCTCCGTCCGGTGTTGGATCTGCTTTCTCCCTATATCGCCTTAGGGCAGGCGATAGGCCGGATAGGTTGTTTTTTGAATGGCTGTTGCTATGGCCGGGAAATTCCTTGGGGGATTTATTTTCCTGTCCATGAAGCCCGCTTGCATCCCACCCAGCTTTATTCCGCGGCAGGTCTGTTCTTGATTTTTCTTATCCTCAAGAAGTTTAGGGCTTGGTCAAAGAAACCGGGTCAGGTTTTTGTCCTTTATTTGGTCCTGGCTTCATCCCTGCGGTTCATTGTTGAATTCTTCCGGGCCGATCATGAGGCGGTATTTTTTGGCTTGAGTGTTTTTCAATCGGTGAGCTTGCTTGTATTGCTGATTGGTCTTTTTTACGGCATCCGTTTGCAGCTTCGTTCGAAGTAGAAATCGTTGTGCGCGCCGCAGGTGTAACCTCAAAATAATCCATGCCTATCATACAGACACACATATTACAGGTTAGTTCCGAGGACGATCAATTACGACTGGATATTTATTTGGCGCGGCATATTCCGGGAGAGCTTTCCCGGACTTTTGTTAAGCGGTTGATTGATTCCGGGCAAGTTAAGGTTAATGATCAGCCGGTCAAGGCCCATTATAAAGTTTCGCTCCGGGATCATATCTGCGTTCAAATGGCCCAGCTTCCCCGAGATAATCGTTTGGCGGCCGAGGACATAGACTTACAGGTCTTTTATGAGGATGAATATATGATGGTGGTTAACAAGCCGGCAGGGATGCTGGTCCATCCGGCAGGCAACAGGGTCAGCGGGACATTGGTGAACGCTCTTTTGAATCATTGCGATAAATTATCCGATGTGAATACGGATGTCCGTCCGGGAATCGTTCACCGGTTGGATGAGGAAACATCCGGACTGATTTTGATCGCGAAAGACAATAAAACCCACATAAGGTTGTCGCGGCATTTTGAAAAGCATAAGATCCGGAAAAGATATTTGGCTTTGGTGGAA